>CAJICE010000075.1_pt1 | contig 26884 bp, 24 predicted proteins | sample 9199531 | NCBI WGS metagenome assembly CAJICE01 (sample SAMEA7708327, study PRJEB35096) | sediment metagenome | biome: marine neritic benthic zone biome [ENVO:01000025]; feature: sediment [ENVO:00002007]; material: shallow marine sediment [ENVO:03000034] sea grass bed [ENVO_01000059] ... | reverse complement strand
TGACTAACCATCAAACTGGGAAAAGTACCGTGTTGACGTTTAGCCAGTATCAGTTCCAGATCGGTCTAAGTGATAGCTCTTTCACAACGACTCGCTTAAAACGCACGCGGTAGGAGGAACCGCCTTGCGGTCAGGAAAGACCTCCTGGGGTCAGCCCTTGACATTGGACAAAAAGCTTTTCCTTGACCAAGCGAACACCCAGGGTCAGGTCTCAACAATCCACAATTTGAATTCACTCATTTTGTTGAATTATTAAGTATAAAAAAGTTATGGATGATATATCTGCCAGAATATTAATATTTAAGACGCTACCCCAAGGAGATCCCCGAGTGGGTGCCTGCTTTTCTAACCTAAACTTGGTGAGCTAGAATTGCTGCAGTGCCACTTTCATTTGCAGGTGATTTCGTGTACCATATATTTATGAAAAACTTGAAACTAATTCTGGCATTTGTCCTGATAGGATTGATTCTGTCGGGCTGTTTTTCTGATAAAGACTGGCGCACCGCGAGCCGCGACCCTGCGGGGATTGCGCCCAACCCGTCAGTCACTCATGAGGCGGTTCTGCACGTATACGGTGCCAATGCCTGGGGCTGGCGTGGCTGGTTTGCCATTCATACTTGGATCGCCGCCAAGCGAACCGAGGAAGCGTCCTACACGGTGTACGATGTGGTCGGTTGGCGCGGTCATCAAGGCCGGCCGGTCCTGAGGATTACACAGGGCGTCCCCGACCGATATTGGTACGGCGAGAAACCCCGGATTCTAAAAGAGCATAGGGGAGTGGGAGTCGACGAATTAATTGATGCCGTCGACAAGGCTGCCCATACTTACCCCTGGAAAACGACCTACAAGGCCTTCCCAGGTCCTAATAGCAACACCTTCACCGCCTGGATCGCCAAGCAGGTACCAGAACTGGAGCTGGACCTCCCCTTTTCAGCCATCGGTAGCGGTTACGTGGACTAGAAGAACATCCTGGAAATCCCTGGGGTCAAACCTTGAAATTAGAATCCCCCGGGGTCACATCTTCAATTGTCAAAAGTTCGGAGTAAGAGCAACCTCCCCGGGGTCAGCCCTTGACATTGGTCAAAACCCATAAAAGGGGACACATACATACATAAAAGGGGACAGATTTATTTTCTATTGAAAAAGATCTGTCCCCTTTTTTTCTTTCTTTATTCAGTCATAATCCCAGAATCCATTATCATATCCTTGCCCTTCATCATCATCTTCTCGCCCTTCATCATCATCTTCTCGCCCTTCATCATCATCTTCTCGCCCTCCATCATCATCTTCTCGCCATCCATCATCATCTTCTCGCCATCCATCATCATCTTCTCGCCTTTCGTCATCATCTCACTGCCTTCCATCAGCATCTCTTTTTTCACTTCTCCAGCTCCCGCCGAAGAAATGACAAACAGCAGGGACATGATAACCAGGACTGACGTGATTACTTTTCTCATGGGATAATCTCCTTATGAATGATTTGTGATAAAAATTGTATGAAGACTCGTTGCTGATTCTTCTTTCTGTTCTCGGCGAGAAATTATCACCTCCTCCTTGCCATTATTGGGTTTATTTAAATCGCCTGTGGCGGTATATTATCGCAAAGGAAGCCGGGTGTCTGTGTGATTGTCACTGACTGTTTGTGACTTTGTCACATAGAGAATATCTTACAGGTTTCTTAGATAAATATGATTCCTGGAGAGAGCAATCTGGCCCTGTCTCTCGAAGTCCTTGAGCACGCGGCTTACAACCTCTCTTGATGTGCCGAGGTCTTGAGCTATTTGCTGGTGAGTTTTCCTCAAGTTGTTGTTTTCTGATTTTTCAATAAGGTAGTTCATTAGCCTTTCATCCATTTTCCCGAATACGATCTCTGAGATAATTGCCATAATGGAGGTGAGTCCGGCATAGATATGGGTATGAACAAAAGTCCTCATCTCCTCATATCTCGCAACCATATCGAGAAAGTGCCGGGCTGGGAGGAGGAGAACCTCGGTGTCCGACGTGGTAGCCGCATTCGCTGGCAATTTCTTGTTTGAAAGAATACACGAAGTGTTTAACACACAAATATCCCCAGAACCGATTTCGTACAGTGTTATCTCCCGAGCAGAACCTCCCACCATGTAGATTCTTTTTTCCCCTGACAGCATGAGTACGAAATCCAGGCACGGATCTCCCTCGAGTTTTACAAGCATATTGCCTGGTAGAATAATATGTCGTGACAATGAAAGGATATCGTCAACCAAATATTGCGATGCGTTCTGAAAGAATGGGTAGATTTCGAGGAAACGACTTTCTTCAATGTCACCCATGGATCCTCCTCATTGGTTCGATAAGAAAGATGGTGCCATATAAACTTCACAAAGATATCACAGAAGTATTCTTTTTGATTAACAATTATATTCTGCTCCCAAAGGGCACGCAATTGGTTTGCTCCGTTTGAGGACCACTCCAGGGTCAGGTCTCAACATTTAACAAAATGAGAAAATAAACGGAATGGATTTATTTTTTGACAAAGGCAGATTATAGTTTTATAAATACATATCCCATCTAATTCAGAGGACAGAAGGCTTTAGGCTGTAGACTGAAGTAACATCAAAGATCACAGAAGCCAGTAAGAGCTTCAAACAATAAGAATATATCCCTTAAAAGCATAAGAGGGGACAGGCTACTTTATTGAAATGAAAACTGAAAACCAGCCTGTCCCCTTTTTCACTCTTGGAAAGAAGGAGATAAATAAATGAAGAGTATAAAAGAATTGGTTTTGCCATTATTGCTGTTCGTTGGGCTGATTTTTATACTCATAATTAACGCAAAGCTCCAATCGAAAGTTGATACCCGGGAGTTATCCAAGGCTGTTTTCTATGTTGCCTGATTCGATGTGAGTGAAGAAGTCCTGGATGGGCTCAAAGGTGTCGAACGCGTTTCCAGCCACTTTTTAGGTTCCCATGAAGCCAACACCGTTTGGTACGATCCTGCTTTAATCACTATTGAACAAATGGAGAACGCTCTAAAGAATGGAGGAGGTTACCTGGGAACGGTAAATGGGGACCAACATGGACCCACCAAAAGGAGGCCATAAAAGGGGGCAGGCCCCGTTCTTTTCCCTCATCAATTCTTATTCAAGAGAGACCTCCTGGGGTCAGCCCTTGACATTGGACAAAAAGCTTTTCCTTGACCTGTTGCCCCCGTTTTGCTAAGAAATATCTATTCTTTAGCATTTCACCTTACTAGATCAGCGTAATAGAATATTCTCTGAGCCCAACCTTCTTGCCTTGATTTTCCTGAAAACGGATCCAGAGATCACGAGACTTCTTATTGGCTCTTTATACATTGAAAGGAGTTTTCTTTGGCAAGACCTTTACGGATTGAATATGAAGGCGCTTTTTATCATGTGACTGCAAGAGGAAATGAAAGGAAGAAGATATTCTTCTCAAATGGGGATTATAGGAAGTTCAAGCAATATCTTGTGGATGCCAGGCAGAAATACGGTATTGTTCTTCATGCCTATGTAATGATGACAAATCACTATCATTTATTGATCGAGACACCCCAGGCCAATCTGAGCCGTGTCATGCATTTTGTGAACGGCTCATACACGACTTATATGAATAAAAAAAGAGGTCGGAGCGGGCATCTTTTCCATGGCCGGTATAAGGGCATTGTTGTTGATAAAGATAGCTATCTATTGGAATTGAGCTGCTATCTTCATTTAAACCCGGTTCGGGCCGAGATGGTGAAGCAGCCGGAAGAGTATGCGTATAGCAGCTATCGTTCGTATATCACCACTCAACCTGATGAAATCGTATCTCATGATTTGATTCTGCGTATGCTTTCCGAGCAGAAAGGGCAGGCTAGAAGGGCCTATAAGAGTTTTGTCGAAAGCTCGATGGATTCGAAGCAAGAGAGTCCTCTAAAGAGTGCTTATGCTGGGACGATGCTCGGTTCGGAGGTGTTTGTGAGAAATACGCTAATAAAGATAACCGACCATGATCGACAGAGGAAAGAAGTCTCCCATAGAGATGAGCTCAAGTCTCTTTGGAGCATGGACCAGTTACTTAGAGTTGTCTGCCAGCATTATAGGATTTCCCGGCAGAATATACTGGAATCCAGATCGATAGAGCCTCGCAAGGTCGCGGTTTACCTTGTCAAGAAATATTGCGGAGCAACCAACACCTAGGTTGGAAACTTCTTCGGCCATTTAAGCTATTCAGCAGTGAGTAAGCTCTGCCGGAGATTCGCGGAGCAGTTGAACGAGGATTCAGGTTTGAAAGAAAGATTTGCAGAGATTGAAAGAATTTTGTCCAATGTCAAGGGCTGACCCCAGGGAGTTTCCCCCAGGGAGTTTCCATTTCCCCCTCTGAAAACTCTTACCAGTTGATTTCAAGGTCACGATAATGGTATTTTAGGTACGGATGCAATTTTGGCAATCTACAGATGAATATTGTAAAGGAAGGGTTTTATAAAATTAGGGAGAAATACTATGGACAAAAGGCAACTCGAACAGACGCTCGTGCTCATTAAGCCTGACGCTCTTATGAATTCTTTAACAGGTTATTTGCTTTCCATGCTTTCACAATTCCACACAGGATTGCATTTTTGTGGGACCAAGGTTGTACATGTTAGTAAGATGATAGCCGAAGAACATTATGCTGAACATCGGGGAAAGAATTTTTTCCCCGCAATCCTGGAATATATTATGGGTCGTAGTCACTATCCTGATGAACCATGGAAGCAAAGAGTGGTTGCGATTGCTTATCAAGGACCAGATGCAATAAAAAAGATACGAGATATTGTAGGACCGACAAACCCTATCGAAGCCAGAATGAAAAGGCCAGGATGTATCCGTGCTTTGGGAACATTGGTTCCTCTCAGAGATGCTGAAGGCAATGTAATCGGTGAGCGTATGGACAACCTTATTCACGCTTCTGCAACATATGATGATGCAGAACGAGAAATCAAGCTCTGGTTCAAACCGAATGATATACCGCCGTTAATGCATGCTTATCCTTCGGAGTTTAGTGAGGACTTCTACTACTTGAAAGAGAACAAACTATACAAAACACATGAACCAGGTTGTATTCGCATTCTTGCCCCTGAAGATATTGCCTGGAAGTCTGATATAGAAACATTACATCAATTGAGCAAAGGCATTCCGTCATCAATGTCTCTTGAATCTGTTGTTGCCAAATACCTCATAAACGAAAATCGGGCAGAAAATTGGTGATGCATCTGTGAAAATCATAAAATCCAGTGAATTCACAGAATATCTTGCTGAAAAAGTGCATCAGACTAACGATCCGGATGAAACATTTGAACAGAAACTATCATGAAAACAAAACCTCTGAGGGGTCAGCCCCGGACATGGGACAGTTCTCGGTCTAGATGGGAAACCAAAAGTGACAGGCAATGTATGCAGTTTACTCTTGATCTTCGATTCTTATTTTGATAAAGATAAATTACTTCACTAGATCTCACACCGCTAGAGCCAGCTTGCACCTAATTAAACTTATTTCATGGAACGTTGAAGGAAAATATAGAATGCGATTTCTCCTTGACAGATGCATATAAATTGTGTAAATTATATGCATTATTGATGCATTAAAAGGGGATATTGTATGAGGACAACAGTCGATCTTCCGGAAGATCTTTTGAAGGAGGCTATGGAACTGGCTAAAACCAAATCCAAGACAAGTACGATTATTCTTTCTCTGCAGGAGCTGATTCACAAGAAGAAGATCGAGAAGCTCAGGGGATTGAGAGGCAAGCTTGACCTGGATATTGACCTTGAGTCTTTGCGCAGGGACAGGACTGTGAGATGAATCAGATTCTTGTGGACACATCGGTGTGGATTGATTTTTTCAGAGACGGGTCATCCCATTACGGAGCAGTGGTCGACGGATTGCTTGAACAGGGTATGGTCTGTACTACACCGCTGATTAAGGCAGAGATTGTCCCTTCAGCAAGAAACAAAAAGGAGTTCAACAATCTTATGGATTATTTCGGTGCTCTTCCTCTTCTTGAAGAGCTTCCAACTCTATGGGATGATATTATGCATGCTCAATTGACCCTTAAACGTAAAGGGCTTCATTGTATCGGTATTCCAGACCTTATGGTTGCCGTCAGCGCAAAAGCGCACGACAGAGAGATCTTCTCCAGGGATCGTCATTTCAAGCTCATGCAGAAACCACTCGGGTTGAAGCTCTTCAAGGTAGAGATGTAGGGGCCAGAATCTTCGACCTCTCTTAGGGGCAGCCCCGGACATGGTACAAATAAGAGCAGTAGTCAGGGGTCAGAAAACAGGAGTCAGTAAAAGCTTCAAAGGAAATTCTGAGGGGTCAGCCCTTGACACTGGACATTTTTCACTTCCATCTTATGTTATCTTGTCCCATGTCAAGGGCTGACCCCTCAGAGGTTCCGACCCCTCGGAGGTTCATTGACAACAGGCGAATTCTAGGGTATTTTCCTGACATGCTTGTGAAAGCAAATTCCTATAGTTTTTCCGGTCAGGGAGAGAGTAATGATCAAGGCAAGACGAAAAAACAGTTCGCGACTGAGCAGGACAACATTGCTGCTCGGGACGCTGCTGATTTTCGGCTGCGCCAGTGCGCCGGTCGACCAGATCGATCTAATGCCCGCACCGGATGTCTATGGCAACGGCATGCTCAACCCGCTGCCGGAATACAACCCCTTCGATGACATGCCCTATGACGGCATTCTGTATGCCACCGACCGGCGACCTGCCACCACCGATGACCCGGAAAAATATTATCTGAACGATCGGGGACATATTCTCCGCCTTGGGGTCGCCAGCATTGAGCTTGGGGAAAAGCAGTTTGCCTGGGAAAAAGCCCGGGTAATATCCATGCTGAAGTCGCGGACCGAGAAATATCCCATCCGAGTCAGGAATGCTGATGAGTGGGGCCTGCTCGGAAGCACGGTGCCTTACTGGGTGGATGTCGACCTGCTGTTTAAAAGCCAGGTCCCGCCGGATGCGACCGGCCGCTATGCTGCAGCGATCAATGCCCAACTCGCGCACTCAGGGTCAAAAGATGTGTATATCTACGTTCACGGCTATAAAGTTGTCTACGAGAATCCTGTGCTGGTGGCCGCCGAATTGTGGCATTTCCTGGGCTATAAAGGCGCCTTTATCGCCTATGCCTGGCCATCCACCCCGAGTAAATTCGCCTACATCAAGGATTCGGATACCTCATCCGGCTTTGTCCGAAATTTTCGCCTGCTCCTTGAGTTTCTCGCCGAGAAAACTGATGCGGAACGTATTCATGTGGTCGGTTACAGCAATGGCACACGACTGGTAACCCGTGCGATGGAGCAGCTGGCGCTGATGAATCATGACAAGGCTGCCGATGAGATTTTCGACAAACTGCACATCGAAAATGTGATTCTGGTTGGCAGTGATCTCGACCGCGGTGTATTCACCTCTTACATATCAGACGGGCTGTTGAAAATTTCGCGGCACCTGAACATTTATATGTCCAAATATGACAAGGCACTGGGGGTTTCCCAGTTTCTGACCCGGCGTCAGCGGTTGGGCCAGATGTTCGGCGGCGCCGGAGGCGACATGACACCCGCCGGGCGCAAAGCCATCAGCCAGAATCGCGACCGCCTCATTCTGATCAATGTCAGCGATGCCGAAGGCGCCGGCACCGGGAATGGTCATGGGTATTTTCGCAGCAGCCCGTGGGCCAGCAGCGATGTCCTGATGACCCTGACCTATGGACTGTCTCCGGAACAGCGGGGACTCTTGGAACAGGAAGATTTCCCGGTGTTCACCTTTCCACCCGACTATATCGAGCGTCTGTGGGAAGCTATCGAGGATGTAGACCCCGTATTCGCAGAAAGATATCGGGCATTTAAAGCAGCGGAGGCTGGCCAGGCCGAAGCCTTGCAATAGGGAGCATCTCGGTGCCAGGCAAAATATCCACTCCATTGAAGTACCACTTCACTGCGATGGGCTAATAAGGCTTCCCTTCTGTCCTTACTGGAATCGAATACTAAACCAATCAGCATTATTAGGTTTAAGTTTGATTCCCCTCGTCCTTGACATATTGCCTAAGTGGTGGTTAATAGTTACTATGGAGGAGGGGATCTTCTGATTTCCCCATAAATAAGAACCCTTAAAAGGCGAAAGAGAGACGACTGCTGCACTTTGGGGAAGGGTCTTCCCGATAAAGCCAAACCGTCCGTGAGGACGTGACGGAAAGCGGCGGGTCTTTGCATATTGATAGATTAAAAGACGGCCGAGCTGTCGAAGGAGAACACTTTCTGGCAGTTCGGCCTTTTTTTAGACCTCATGGGATGCATCTGATTTGGAAAATCTCCTGATAGGTTTGTGAAAACAAATTCCTATCACTTGAACAAGATGTCTGTGACGCCTTCCAGGGAGGGGGGCTTGTTCTTCTTTCAATGACATAACAAAGAAAAAGAGGAGGTCAACATGAAAAAGAATACAAATGCAGTGAGGGGGCTGGCTGTCCTTCTTTTAATCCTTGTTTTTGGTTTTGTTTCACTGCAGACCGCGTCAGCCGATGCAGATCAAGGCGCGAATCTTCTGCGGGAAGTTCCTAATGGTAAAGTCATATTCGATGTTGACACCGATCCTGCCTGTCCACTTTCGTTAGGGGCTTATCTGCTGGCCATAAGCGATTACTGGGATGCCCTTGAAGACAAAGGCGTGATGGCGAAATTTGTTGTTGCGATTCGAGGCCCCTCTGTGACCCTTGCTGCAATAGGATCACCGTTCACTGAGATATTTGCACTGCTGGCCGATAAAGGCATTCGGATTGAAGTCTGTCAATATGCTATGACAAATTTCGGTCTCACTGAGGAAAATATGCTGGAAACAGTTAATGTAGTTGAGAATACCTTTAATTCTCTTATTGGATACCAGACAAAGGGTTATTCACTCATCCCGATTATGCCCCCCTGGTGTCCACCACAATAACCGCCCTAAAGGAACAGGACAAGAGGCCAGGCGGCATGCCTGGCCTTCTATGTCCTCCATCTATGAGAGATCCCTCCAGTGTCAGGTCTTGACTTTTGACATTAAGAACCTCTTAGAGGACTGAGGGGGCGTTATTGATTTGTTCATTAGCCTCTAAGGGGTCAGCCCCGCGTACATAGTTTGCCTGGCACTTTGGTCCTTTGTGATAGCTGTTTCGAAGATTTATTCCTGTTATGCTCGTGAAAGCCAATTCCTATCATTCCGTAAATGGAAAAAGTTTTCATATTATGGGAAAAAGTTTTCCCAAAAAGAGAAAATAATTACATAGTTGCCAGCATTCGAATCTCCGGTCTTTCCAGCCTGTCATGCCCAAGGGGTAGAGGAAGTCTAATAAAATCAACGCCTTAAAAAAAAAACTAAAATTCTATGTTTTGTGGAAGGTGTTGGCACTAATCTTGCTTTTTAAATAGTCGTAGTCGGAAATCATTGGATCAATCCGTGTCTATATTCACAAGATCATGAAAGAAAAGGGGGACTCACTCATGAAGCGCTTATTCCTGCAGGTTTTATTCCTATCGCTGGTTTTGCTGGTGCCGGTCCTTACGGCGAACGCCTTGCCCCTTTGGCTGCCGGGCAACACGGAGGTTGCCTCCGCCGGGCCGCAGTCCGATCCCATGACAATCACCGCCATGATGCTTGAGGACAACAGTAGTAGCATCACGGAGACTTCCCCCGATAGCGTCACGTTCATGGACGGATCGATGACCATGCCGGGCATGTGGACGTGGACCTGGAGCTCGATCACCCTGGATCGGGACCCGAACGTCGCCTTCGCGGGCGCATTCAATAATATCAGCGGGATGGCCCAGGACTTCGTCTTCAGCATCAGCACGCCGATCTCCCCTGCCCTGACGAGCACGCTATATGGCGGATCGACCACGGTGAGTTACGGGGATGCGGATTTCAGCGGATCAGGGGGCCTTACCAACGACACCAGCAGTAATCCCGCATACACAGGTACGATCGACAGGTCGCTGCCAGGAAATCCAGGCGAAGTGCTCAATATGCTGGTCTCCCTCTCCCTGATTCCCACGCTTGCCGGGGAAACGCTGTTCGCCAACGAGACTCAGGGCCTTCCAGGTCCGACCATTTCGGGGCCAGCGGCAAACAGCACGATCGGCATCCTGCACCGGTTCAACCTGTCGTCCCTCGACCAGGCGACCTTCAACAGCACCTTCCAGGTGATCCAGGCGGTGCCGGAGCCGGCCAGCCTTCTCCTTTTGGGGACCGGAATCGCCGGGATTTTCGGTCTGAGACGGAGAATGAACAGGAACTAAGAATAGTACTTGACCCCATTTTTGTGACATTCAAGAGCGCCTTAGAATAGGCGCTCTTTTTTTTCTCTGTTTTCCTGTCTTTTGAGGATCCAATCGACAACAAACTCTTTAGGCAAACTATACAGTTGATCCTTCCCAAATCTTTCGCATCAAGAAATACATCCTATTCCAGGAAGCATAAAAGGGGACAGGCTACTTTTTTCACATTTGATGGAGTCCCCTCAGAGGTCCTCCCAGGGCTTTTTCATGCTTCCAGAGTATAAGCATCATTCCGGCGGATATTGCGCTTCCGAGCGTCCAGAAGGAAAACGCGGCATTCCAGCTGAATCGTTCAATAAGATATCCGGAAACCACACCGGTCAGCCCCGCTCCAAGGTAGCCGATAGAGTCGATGAAGCCTGTTACAGACGAGGTTGCCTTCCGTGTGCCGAGGTCAACCGGCAACGCCGTAACCAGGAGCATGTGGGGACCAAAGGTCAAGAACCCGATACATATTAAGAGGATGATACTGGATGCTCCATGTGTCTGGGCCAGGAGCGGAAAGAGATAGCAGAGCAGACCCAGAAGGACAATCATCACGAGTGCTACCGGTGCCTTTCTGTGATGGAAATATTTTCCCGATATCCATCCTGCACCGAGTGCCCCGAAGACTCCACCCATGGGAAAGGCTACTGATTTGTAGGCTGCCAGATATGGCGCTGCGCCTCCCTGCTCCACCATATATGTCGGGACCCAATCGATAAATCCGTAGCGAATGATATTGAGCCCGAAGAGCCCAAAGGCTGCAACCCAGACATAGGGATTAAGGAGGGTGATCCGTAACGTCTTCCGAAAGCCAATATGGCTATCTTCCCTGACATCTGTTGTATAAATATTTTTCTCCTGATCTTCCACGCAGGGGAGGCCGCGCTCCTCTGGAGCGCTGACGGCCCGAATATACCAATGGAGTGCGACTCCTGTACATATGACCGCTGGGACCCAGAAGATGAAATGCCAGCTCATATACCTGATGATTGTACCCGCAAGCAGCCATGAGAAAACACCGCCGAGGATATAACTCGTTCCCAGGCCTCCCGATATCGTGCTCCGACGACCTTTTGGAAACCAGTTTGACATTGCTTTCACAGTGGGTCCCCATCCCATGGACTGGAAAAAACCGTTCGCCCCCCAGATGACGATCATAAGTGTCAGAAAGCCTCCGACGAAGCCGAACAGTACATTCATCCCGGCAGAAAGGACCAGCCCAATCGTGACCATACGGCGCGCATTCAGCCTGTCGCCAAACTGGCCGTTGACAAACTGCCCAATTGCATAGAGCACAAACTGACTGCTCAGGACTATACCCATATCGATTTTCGACCAGCCGAATTCCTCCATGATCCCTGGCATGGCAACGGATATATTAATCCGCAGAAGATAAAAAGAGGCATAGGTCGTCCACATCAGAAGGAACATCTTCCTCTGCCAGGCTTGTAGCTGGTTCTGAGGTGTGCTGTGCATGCTTCTCCTCATAATCGCATCCTAAACCCTCTGGCGCCGATATGCAACAAGAACGTAGAGAAAGGCTTGGTGAGCATGAGTTAATTCAGCCACGTCCTGCCTCACACATCATGTTTTTCTTGGAGACCCCAGGGGCAGGTCTCAACATTCAACAAATTAAGGGAAGCCTCCCTGGGTCCCATATAAATATTAAAGAACCATCTGAGGTCACATCTTCATATATCATTTACAGATGAAGGAACCATCCAAAGAAATCCCTCCGGGTGTCAGGTCTTGACAATTAACTATTTATTCTTAAACGTCTAACGCAAAATACAAAAGTTCAAGACCTGACACCGATGAAATCTGTTCATCAACGTCTCAATGGACGCCCTAATATTTATTTCTGGACATGAAGGTAATATTCGGGTATTTTTTGAGAATCTTGTCAATGCAATTTCCGGTCAAATAAAGGAAACCCATAAGGGACAGGCAAACTATGCAGTTTACTAATCATGCGATATATTAAGTTTTGATATTTCAAGACTCTTTGGAAGAGTAACAGGCAGGCGAACAGCGGACTTTCTCTTTGATCTTTGCCCCCGGTTTTGCTAAAAAAATTATCTGCTAGATATCACACCTCTAGAATCAGTTTTCAATTAATAGATAAGAATCATCCCAGCGTGATTGTGGGACGGTTGTTTTTTGATTGACTCCATCATGGATATGTACTACTGTACGTACGTACATATTAACGAACGCTGGAGGATTTGCCATGAAGACGATTACTGCGACAAACGCCCGGTCCGACCTCTTTAATATTCTCAAGAAGGCGATCAAGGGGCACTTGCACTACCGGATCACAACGAAAGAGGGCGGTGCTGTTCTCCTTTCCGAAGAGGATTTTGACAGTTTGATCGAAACACTGGAGCTGCTTTCCACTCCGGGTTTTGCCAAGAGTATCAGGCAGGCGAAAAAAGAGATTGAAAAGGGAGAAACCTATTCCATGGATGAAGTCTTCGGGAAAGAATGAAACCCTACGAGATCAGGATTACAAAACAGGCCAAAAAGGATATCGACAAGCTCACGCCAAAGCTCAAACAGAAGCTTCGGGACGTTTTGACAGAAATCATTGCAGAGAATCCATACGAAGGGAAGAAGCTCCTGGGTGACCTCGAAGGAAGTTATTCCTACCGTCTATCCTATAAAGACAGAATCGTTTACAGTATTGATGAAAAGAAAAGGATTGTTTACCTGGAAAGGGCAAGGTCCCACTACGGGGAATAATCACCGTAAGGGAACCTCTCCGGGAGGGCGTAAAAAAACCTCTGAGGGGTCAGCCCCGGACATGGGACAAATGACCAGTCCGGGACTATGCGCCCATTAGACTCAAACCCCATTAGAAGTTTCAATAACACACACAAACCCCAAACCCCAGGGGCAGGTCTCAACATTCAACAAAATAAAAGGCAGGTGGAAGACTGAAGACTTAAGGCTGAAGGAAGAACAGGTCAGGCAGTCGAACAGCGAACTTTTCCCTCGATCTTTCTTTTTCGTTTTGATAATAAAAAATTTACCTTCTAGCTAGCATACCGCTTGAATTTACTTTCCATTAAACATTTATTACACGATTGTTTGGGAACCTCTTCGGGGGCAGCCCTCAACATTCAACCGAAATTGGAGTTAAATTTGGAGACCTGGCCCTGGGGGGGGGCTGGGGGTGGCTAATTCCTATCATTTTCCCAGATATGCTTGTAAAAGCAATTTCCTATAATTTATGCCGGGCTGGAAGCCTGCTGTATGAACCCCGGGGGTGTCGCCATTCATCATTCCCCATCATTTACATATCATTAATTTTACAGCACTATCTTATATAATTCTTTATATAATGATATAATATCTAGAAAGGTAAACAAGGCCGAGGGCTTCGTTAATTTTCGCAGTTTGCTGAGTGATGTGTAATGTCCGCAGATTAACCCAAAAGGAGGCTATTTTTGGACGAGAAAACCAAGGTGAAAAGAAATAAATTTAGTAATATTCTGTGTGGGCTATCCATGAAAAATCGGGACTATTACTATAAGCTCAAAATAATCTTTGGCCTCTTTTTCCTCTTTCCGGTCCTGGGATTTTTGTATATAGGAATCAAATATGAAATTCTTAATGATGAATATACGGAATGGTACCTTCTGGGTGTATTGGTTTCAACATACCTTGGATTCATCATGCTCAGAAAACTCTTTGATGAGATCGTGAATCTATCCAAAACGATTACTGATAGAGACGTTTCATCGCTTCAAGATAAACAGCTTCAAACCGAGACCAGCGAGCTCCACGATATCGTGCGCTCTTTTACGACTATTGAGAATCAGTTCAAAACATCCGCCATGGAGCTGTCTCAAAAGGCTTCTGAGATTGCTATCCTCAAGGAACTCTCAGAACTCTGTTATATCACCTTTGATTCAAAGGAGATTCTGTCTGTTACACTGGAGCGCGCTTTACGACTCACGGACTCAGACGTCGGGTCCATTTTGATTCTGGAAGAAACGGATCCAAAATCTTTTGTAGTAAAGGTCTCCTTCGGTCTTGGAAATATGGTGAAAATTGGTGATCGGATAGATTTTGAAAAGAGTATCGCAAAATATGCGGTCATTAATAAATCACCGCTGGTGGTCAAGGATATTGAAAAGGATACCCGGTTCGGAAGGGCAAATAGCGCACATTACGGAACAAAATCATTTATCTGTATGCCGATAAAGACCAGCCAGGAGATATTGGGAGTCCTGACCATCTCGAGAAAGGAAAGTGATCGATTTTATAGCTTCAATGATGCTGAAATCCTGGCACCGCTTTTAGGCAATGCCGCGTTTGCTTACGAAAACCTTCGCCTTATCCAGAAAAACGAACAAATCTCAAAACACCACAAATTTATCGAGAAGGTCTTTAAGGTGATGAACTCCAGTATTCGTGATGAAGAGCTGATGTCTGCCATTTTAAATGAGTTTCATAACATCGTACCTTTCGATTACGCACTCGTAATGATCAAAGATGAGCCCAAGCAGGATAATATACAAATTCATGATCTGGTCACCAATGGGCCGGTTAACCTTGTAAAAGGGAGCCAGTATACCATAAGCAATACCATCATGGACAAAGTGATGGAACAAGAAACATCCCTGGTGATTCGAGATACTGGAACACTTGCAGACGATATTGAAAGAGAACTCTTTTCAGACCAGAATTGCAAGTCCTGCATCCTTGTCCCATTAAGAATAGCAGGGATTGTTGAGGGCGTCCTGTCTTTGAGTGCGGAGGATCCTGATGCCTTTTATGAAGCCTTCGACCTCATACCCTGGATCGCCAATGTCCTTTCCTTTATCATCGAACGGAGCAGACTCTCTTCGGCTGTGATTAAGCGGAATCAGGAACTGGATGCCATCCGACAAATTGGAAGTGCGTTGGCTTCATCTACATTTGATATCAAGCAGGTGCTGAAATACACTATTGACATGATTCGAGTCGTGATCAATGCTGAGGCAGGTTCCCTGTTTCTTGTGGAAAATAACGAACTTGAGTTTGCCGTGGCATTTAATGTCGAGCATAAACCCCCGGTAGGATTCCGGTTTAAAATGGGCCAGGGAATTGTCGGGTATGCGGCCGACAGAGGTGAGGCCATGATTGAAAATGATGTCCAGAAATCTCCTTACTTCTATTCGGGGGTAGATGCACTGACCGGTTTTAAAACAAGGTCTGCTTTATGCGTGCCGATGATTTCGCAAGGCAAAGTGGTGGGTGTCATCGAAGTGCTAAACAAGATCAGTGGAGATTTTTCTTCCAATGACAAAGAGCTTCTGCAATCTGTCGCGTCATCGGTGTGTGTTGCTATGGAAAATGCCCGGCTCTACAAGGAGACGGTTTCCATGGCGGAACATGAGAGGGGTATTCGCGGGGTGTTCCAGAAGTTCGTACCCAAACAGATCCTGGATAAAATCATCCACGGCGCAGGGACTGAACAGGCCGTTATAGAGGAAATGAAAACCCTGACTCTCCTGAATATTGACATCAGGGGGTTTACAGGACTTATCCGAAAGGTCGGGCCGCAGAAAACGGTTTCCTTACTTAACAGTTTCTTTTCTGTCATGGGTGGTATTGTGTTCAAACATGGCGGGATCGTTGATAAGTATCTGGGAGACGGGTTTCTGGCAATATTTGGTGCACCTGTTTCCAGCACAATGGACGCTGAAAACGCAATATCTGCAGCTCTTGAAATGAAAGATGCCCTTCCTGATATCGAGGACTATTTTGTAAAGGAAATCGGTGCCTCTTTGAAGATTGGGATAAGTATCCATACGGGTGAAGTGGTGGTGGGGAATTTCGGATTTGATATGAAAATGGATTACACTGTCATTGGTGATTCAGTGAATACTGTTTTCAGGATGCAGGGGCTTACACGAAACTTTGAGAATGGTATTTTAATTTCCCAAAACACTTCCCAGGCCGCACGGTCCCCTCTTGAACTTCGCGAGATCGCCAGGAACGATACTGGAGGCATCCTGGAAGGGCTAATCATTTACGAGCTTTTGGGAAGAAACATGGCGGCAGAGGTGCCAGACCTTGAATTTCAAAGTACCTGAGGATCACCCCCCGGGATCAAACCTTGAAATTACATTTTAGAGCCGGCCCCCTCAGGAAACCATAAAGGGGACAGGCTGTTTTTTTGAGATGGAAGCTGGAGAACCAGCCTGTCCCCTTATTACTATTCCCCTGTTCTCAGATGTTAAGGTTAATCTTCGTCTGATCCCGACTGCCTCTTGGCGACACCGTCCCCAACTGAACTGGGGGGGATGGGGGGGGTTGTGCCGGGGATCCCCAAATCCGATACGATAAATCGAAATTCTTTTTTGGCGTTGAAGATCACCAAGTCAATGACAAAGGGTGGAAGCCCATGAGTCAGGAACGGTTCCGGTAAGGCCGGAGGGGCACTATTAATGAAATTAACGAGCATACTGCCTGTGCCGTCAGGGTTTACGCTGTACACGCAGGACCCTCCGGGCTCCGTGGTTGTTATCTGGAACACCTGGACTCCTGTCGGTGTAGTCAACTCCATTTTTACCGAGTTGACGCATTCTCCGGCACCATCATAAGTGACGAGACCGACTCCGGTCGCAGGTCCGCCCCCTATGGTTCCAGCGACCGTATACCCCCACGTACCTTTTATGCTCTTTTCTGTAAACTTCCTGTCCGCCTGACTCGATGTGACGAACACACCTACCAGGCCGATGACCAGCAACATTAAAAGTGTTTTTTTCGCGCTCATAAGATATCTCCTTTCCATGATAAGGGATGTATGAAAGATCTGTGTATCCTGTTCGCTGTTTGTTTTCCGATATGAATCACCTCCTTTCAAGATACTCTGAAAAATGTTTGATAAGTGAACATAAGAACAAAATAGGCTCAATTTCCTCCAAGAATATAAATAAAATGCCGTACTCACCAAAGATCTATCTTTTAGCAACTCGGCCACTCCCCTCAAGATCCACACAGTTTCGATCCTTTTCCAGCTCCTTTTCAGGCATAAAAAACCCCTCTATCCGGGTGCATGTCAATATACACTGGTCAAGGGGATTGAAAAGATTAAGCAAGTCTGTTATTGTTTTCATCAGGTTCTCCTTAGGGCTTATAGCGGAGCACGTGAGGAGAACTCACGGGAAGCGGTGTCCGTCACCGCTTCCTTTTTTTACTATTCAGTGTAATTTATAACTTATACTTTTAGTAACCTCTCTTTTCACAATTTGTCAAGGGGCAGACCAAGAAAAAAACAGAATCAGACTGGAACAATTAGGTTTGTCATAAATCCATTGGACCATCCCAGGGTCATGGACAATCCCAGGACCATCCCAGAATCCCTCCGGGTGTCAGGTCTTGACAATTAACTTTTTATTCTTAAACGTCTAACGCAAAACGCAAAAGGTCAAGACCTGACACCGATGGAATCTGTTCGTCAACATCCCAATGGACGCCCTAATATTTATTTCTGGACATGAAGGAGATATTAGGGTATTTTTTGAGAATCTTGTCAATGCAATTTCCTGTCAAATAATATTATATGAATACTCTGATATCATTCCTAGTGCAGGCTGCAGAGTCTGGACAGACTACTTTGGGGAGACAACCCCTCCAGCTGCCTGACTGGGTACCCGAGCCGATTGCCAGGACCTGGACACTGCTGGAGGCTTGGCCCATCATCGGTGCTGCGATCATTGCTCTGCTTGCCCTGTTGCTGGCTTCTGTCGCTGTGAAAGTATTCAGAAGAGTATCCACTCAGATCACTTCACGCACTCGCAGTGATTACGACGATCGCTTCATCGCTCTAATCCAGCGACCGGTGTTTCTTACTGTCTTCGTTCTGGGGCTCGGTATTTCTGTTCGTACCTTGGCTTTGCCCGAATCATTCGAGATCAACACGGTTCGCTTGCTCAGTTCGATTTTGATTCTTGTGTGGATGGGCGCAGCTTTTCCTTTCTTGAAACTTCTTTTGGATGTTTTGGGTCACGACGAAAGCCGGTTCAAAATCATTCAAGATCGAACCATTCCCCTGTTCGATATCACTACCAAGGTCCTGATTATCGGAATCGGTGTATATGTTCTGCTGAATGTGTGGGGGATTGATGCCACGGCGTGGCTGGCCTCGGCAGGTGTTGTGGGTATTGCTCTCGGATTTGCAGCAAAGGATACGTTGGCAAACTTGTTTTCGGGTTTTTTTATAGTAGCCGATGCTCCATACAAGCTGGGGGACTACATTATTCTCGATTCCGGCGAACGCGGTATGGTTACCAATGTAGGTATTCGCAGCACCCGTTTGCTCACGCGGGATGATGTGGAGATCACATTGCCGAATGCGATTATCGCAAACGGAAAGATCATCAATGAGACCGGAGGCCGTCACGAGAAAAGCCGCGTTCGGATTAAGGTCGGGGCTGCGTATGGCTCGGACGTGGATCAGGTCTGCGAAATATTGCAGAAAGTGGCTGAGGACCATCCGAATATCTGCAGGGATCCGTCGCCCCGGGTGAGGATGCGCGGGTTCGGAGCATCAAGTCTGGATTTCGAGTTGTTGTGCTGGATAGAGGAGCCTGTTTTTCGCGGCAAGCTTAGTCACGATCTTTACATGAACGTCTACAAAGCCTTTGACAAGTCCGGCATAGAGATTCCCTATAGCAAACAGGATATATACGTTAAGGAGCTGCCATCAAGAGACGAAAAGAGTACTTGAGTGGACGTTTAAGTGAAAGGCAGGCGGAAGACTGAAGACTTAAGGCTGAAGGAAGAAGAGCCAGGCGAACATAGAACATTCTCCTTGATCTTTGCCTCCGGTTTTGCTAATAAAATCTAACTTCTAGATTTCATACCGAAGGAGGGAGGCATGCATCGTTCTCTTGACAATTCGCAGAGAACCGCCAGGGTTGGAGTACTGCTGGTGGCGGCGCTATCGGTGATTGTGTCCGGGTGCGCACAGCTCGGTCCTGGCCTGGTGAAGGCCGGGCGCAACGACTACAACAAGGTGCTCGCACAGACCAATGACGAGCAGACGCTGCTGAACCTGGTGCGCCTTCGTTACGCGGACACCGTTGTCTTCCTCGACGTGGCCAGTGTCTCCACCTCGTTCACGTGGGGCCAGAGGGTCCTGGCCGAGGCCTTCGCCTTCGAGTCGGGCAGCAGCGACGACCATGTCGGCGTGCGAGGCAGCCTCGATTATACGGAGAGACCCACCATTACCTATACGCCGCTGGGCGGCGCGGACTTCGTGCGCAACGTGCTCACGCCGGTGGAGCTAGACTCCCTGCTGCTGCTTTCCCGTTCAGGCTGGAGCATCGAGCGCCTGTTGCGGATGATGGCCAATCGCATGAACGGCAAGGACAATGCGGGGAGGGCATCCGGCCCAACGCCGGGCGCGGCGCCGGAGTTTGCGGACTTTGTGCATGCGGCCAAGCTCATGCGGACGCTGCAGAAGGATGGGCAGCTGACCTTCGGCTACCGGCAGATGGGGGAGAAGACCGTGCCGGCGATGCGCATCGAATCCGAGTCCCTGGGCTCGGACGAGCTACGCGCTCTCTCCTCGCTCCTTGGACTGGAACCCGGCAAGCGGATCATCACGCTCGATACCGACGCCCGGCGCCCTCGCCCTGATGCGATAGGCATCGAGCTACGCTCCCTGTCAGGCATCCTGTTCTTCCTCTCACACGGCGTGGATGTGCCGGCGCGCGACGTCGCCGCAGGGCGGGTGACAGTGACCAAGAGCGAGTCCGGCGAGTTGTTCGACTGGCACCTCGCTGTGGGCGAACTACTGGATATCAGGTCCCAGGACGCGCCGCCGGCAAATGCCGCCGTTGCCGTCGAGTACCGGGACAGCTGGTTCTACATCGACGACTCGGACCTGGAGTCGAAATACACCTTCATGCTGCTGAGGCAGCTGAGTTCACTCCAGGCGGGGAGCATCGAGCGGGCAGGGCCGGTGCTGACCCTTCCGGTCTCCGGGCCTTAACCTGAGGAAACCTCTGAGGGGTTAGCCCCGGACATGGGACAGTTCTCGGTCTAGGGGCCCTCCCGGGGTCGCATCTTGGACAAAAATAGGCTAATAGGCTGAAGACTTAAGGCTGAAGGAAGAACAGGTCAGGCAGTCGAACAGCGAACTTTCTCCTTGATCTTTACCTCCTAACCTCAGAGGTTCATTGACAACAGGCAAATTCTGGGGTATTTTCCTGATATGTTTGAGAAAGCAAATTCCTATCATTTTGTTTTCATTCTCTTTTCCTTTCTCATCGGATGTTTCTCACCAGGTATGAGCCCCCCCGGTGACGACCACTTCGGACGGACCCAACGAAAGATCGACGAGCTGGAAACCCGGACCGGGTCTGCGGTCGCAACCGGGGCAAATATCAAGATCGTCGTCAACAAGCTCAGCGCGAACATGTCGGAATACACGAAGTTGGACGCGCTCTGGCGCTATACGGACCGCGATCTGGTGGTGGCCAACCGGCCGGAAGCGTATGCCCGCTCGGGCCTTGTCATCGGTGTCGGAACCGACCGGTTCAATGCCGAGCTCAACATTGTGAAACAACGTCTCAAGTCATCGGAAGACATAACGCTCTTCGTGGTGGTTTCCCCTGGATCGACCGGCACCATTAATATCGGCCGGGAAATCATGGTTCCCCGGTTCTTCTATGCGGGACGTTTTTATCAGGCTGTTGAATATAACTTCCGTCAGGCCGGGAGATTCCTCGAGGTCACACCTTTCCTCCTCCCTTCGGGTCTCATTGAGATGCAATTGAGTCCGGTCTTTTCCAAGTTCCTGACCATGGGCGGCGACATTGAATTTACCGAGCTTGCCACCACGGTCGTCGCTCAGCCAGGCCAAACCATCGTGATCGGAGGCGGCAGCAGTTCCGGTGAGGATGTGGGCACCGCCCTTTTCAGCTACAGTAAAGAGAACGAACAGGGAAGAACGCTCATCACGGTCACACCTTTCATCCAGTAGCAAGAACCCTCTCGGGGGCAAACCTTGAAAATACATTTAGAATCCACAAAAGGGGGCGGTTCTATTTAATGTAGAACTCTCAGGGGTCAGCCCCCCGTTACACTTCGCGTGTAAGGGGGCAGGCCTTAACATGGGATAAATGGCCAGTCCGGGGCTATGCTCCCATTAGACTTAGAAACCATATAAGGGAAAGGTGTTCCCTTATTCGTGTCCTATTCAGGTTACGCGGGCAAGAGAATTCCTTCGATGAGATCCAAGGTTAATAAAACTGTCGCAGTCGGTGGCCTGAAACCACCGACACACGACAGCTCTATAACCGAGCTTACAGAGCCTCAGCAAGTGTTTCGCATTCTTCATTTGTAAGGCCAGGCCCCGTGCAGAAGAAGCCTTCTGTGATGGTCTGGTTACCACTTTCTTCTTTCGCCAATACCTCGAAGATGTACAGCGTATTGACCTTGAGGAGTTCCGGTGGAACTGTCAGGGTCCTGTCACTCGACGTGAGGTCAACGATAAGATGGATGTCGGAGTTCTCGACGACGACCTGGTAGAGGTCGATTACAAGCTCCTGTCCAAGATCCTCTGGATCTGTACACACCGTTTCTTCTGCTGCGTCCGTTGCAGCGGGATCGACTACCTCGATGACCCCGTCCCAACTGATGACGACTTCTGACTCAAGGTCCAGCACGGTGCCATCTTCCGGCAGGACTTCAGGGCCGCATGGAATGACGTGGGTGAACTCCACGTCGCTTTCCAGCTCGATTTCATCGTTTCTGATCCCCTCAAACTCATAATCACCCTCTGGGAACCGTTCCAGGAATTCCACGATCGGCAGTGCGGCGAGCTCCGGCTCCACGCTTTCGAAGAACAGCTCGGTGAGTCCTTGCAGACACAGGGTGGCCATGCCCCGGACCTTGAAGATCGTCTTTTCGTTCGGATCGGTTATGGTGATCCTCCTCCAGTTATCGTCGTCCAGGAACACCTGTACGCCCGTATCTCCAGCCGAGGAGTTGAACTCAATGAAAAACTGGGCCTCTTTAAAGGGCATCTCATCCTGGTCCTTGTCGGCCCAGCTATTCGAGGGGGAGGCTGCCAAGGTATAGGTGACAACCGCTGCCAGAAAAAAGGACAGCATGCCCACATGTTGCAGGATTGCCTGACTTGCATTTCGTTTGGGTTTCATTTTTTTTCTCCTTTATAATTGTTCCGAGAATTGAATGCTCAATGCCTTTCTCCATCGTACGTCATTTTTTAATCATAAATACCTCCTTTAGTAACTCTATAAACGCCCACGATATGGTCCTTGATAGTGACTATAGCGATTCACCATTATCAGAAGATGACGGGAATATTATCTTTTAATAATGTTCCAATGGGTCAGCTCCGGACATGGGACAAATTCCTGTCATTTATTTCTTGTTTCTTTTCAATTACTTCGCGCCAAAAGCCTTTGATTGGTTGACTCGGGCTTCATTGAGATGTAAACTCTCGGAAATGAAGTCATCGTATCATACCTACTTCTTTATTCACTTATTCAATGGAGGGTAAAATGATGATTCGTATTTTAAGAGTGTTTTTGATGCTGTTAGCCGTCGTAATGATTTCTGTGGGAGTGGTTGGGTGCACGCACTCGGATCATCCAGACGAAGGGGATCATCCAGTGAAAACGGACGACGCGGGTAAGGCTGATCACCCAGCCAAAACGGACGACGCGGGTAAGGCTGACCATCCAGCCAAAACGGACGACGCGGGTAAGGCTGACCACCCAAAATAATTCGGAGGGTTAGAGAATGAATCGCAGAGTATGGCTGTTCAAAGTCATACCATCAGTTTTGGTTTTGATGGTATGCGTGGTTTTAGTGGGTTTTTTGACTGCCAAAAGTGGCCAGGACCAGCCTGCCAGTCGCAGCGCAGTCGACTCTGAAGCGAGCGTTTTTACGGAGGACATACAGGCTGGCATCGAGAAACACATAGAGGATCGTACGCGTGAGGGCAAGGGGTATTTCAAGCTGATGTATGCAGATAAGGAACTTTCTCTGAAGCTTGTCAAGGTGCATACCGAATACCTCGCAAACCTTGGGCCCCGCCGTCATTTTGCATGTGTTGATCTTGTTGATACGAAAGGCGATGTCTATGACGTCGACTTCTTTCTTTCCGGCGACCCCGGGGACATGACTGTCACGGAGACGACGGCGCATAAGCTCAATGGCCAGCCGTTTTATTTGTGGGAACAGAATCGCGATAAGACCTGGGAGCGCGTTGCTGTGCAGAATGCCTCTAAGGATCTTCTTGGTATAGTCAGCGGGAAGGATGAATTTGAATTCCGGTATCGTGCAACTGTGCCGAATTTGGAAGGTCCTGCCAGAATGTGGCTGCCCTATCCGACGACGGACAGGTTCCAGACGGTTACTGTCGTTTCGATGAAGACTCCCGGGAAGAGCAGAACTTTGACCGACAGTAAACATGGAAATCAGATTCTGTTTTTGGAGCTCGACAAAGGCGATAGCCGCAAAAAGATTGACATGCGCTTCCATGTTAAGCGACTTGAGAAGGCTGCGTATGTAGAGAAGGATGGTGATCCATCTGAACATCTCAAAGCTGACATTCTTGTGCCGGCAAATGAGATGTTCAGTGGCATTGCCAAGGATGTCGTGAAAGGGAAAAAAGGCGATCTGGTGCGTGCACGGGCCATATACGATCATGTGATCGAACGAATGAGCTACAAGAAGTATGGCAAGGGATGGGGCAAGGGTGACGCTGTATTTGCATGCGATGCGCGTCGCGGAAATTGCACGGATTTTCATGCCTACTTCATGGCACTGGCCAGAGCTGTCGATATTCCCGCGAGGTTTGCGATTGGTGCCGGCATCCCGTCATCACGCGATGAAGGTGGTGTCGATGGATATCATTGCTGGGTGGAATTTTATGCTGAGGGCAAGTGGTGGCCGGTTGATATCAGTGAAGCGGACAAATATGAGGATCTGGAGACATATTATTTCGGGCATCATCCCGCGAACAGGTTTGAATTCAGCCGCGGCAGGGATCTGGTTGTTGATCCCGGTCCTGAATCCGGCCCGATCAACTTCCTTGCCTATCCTGTTATGGAAACGGACGGAGAACTGAAGAAGGTGAAAGTTAAGTTCACCTTTGAACGGAAGTCCGGGTAAGATCAGGGGTCAGGGGGCAGCACCCATTAGCATCATGATTGGGGGGGCGGACCACGGTATCTCATTGAATTTTTTTTTTATTTATTCCCCCAATACAGGCCCTTTTTGATCCTTGGAACGCCCATTTTGCCACTGAAATTGATGGTCTAAAGAAATGGGGTCTTCCTGGAAATTAACAAGAAAAACAGGGAAGTGTCCCTAATTAATTCCATTATTCTTATTCTTTTGGCATTCACCCCGCTGATCCAGGGCGGCTGCCGCAGCAGCGGTCCAGGCGACGATCTCTCTGTCACCTCTCTACAGCCGGCCTCTGTCAGCAGCAGCTGGGATATCAAAGAGATCGTCATCGATTGTGATGAGAGAACCTCCACGGGTTCCTATACCCTGACCTTCACTCAGGATGAAAAGAGCCTTATCGTGACTGATTCGGATGGGCATGAGTTTCAGGGGACCGTAGAGGGGGACAAGGTTTCGTGGACAGGGAGTTATCCCCATGACGGGGGGACGCTCACCATTGACTCTTCAAGTCTCACCATCTCCGGAGACACCATCAGCGGCTCTGCCTCGAGGAGCTGGAGCGCCGGAGACTCTATTTGTTCGGGGACGAGTCGTATCAGTGGAACCAGAATTCGTGATGACAAAGATGCCTACGAAGCCTGGAGAAAATCAATCGTTGAGTGGTACGTCGACTTATACGAATAGGAGAAGACCCCTACTGGGTTCAGGCCTACACATTTGACAATTAAAACCATAAAAGGGGACAGGCTACTTTTCCCGATTTCCCTGTTGACCAAAACGGTTTGTTCTGCTAAATAAGATGTAAGCTCTTCTATATTTCATACCGCTAGAATTGTATTTCCCAATAAAGTACGGAGGACCCCTCCGGTGTCAGGTCTTGACATTGGACAAATAATAAAAGAAGACTGAAGGCTGGAGACAGAAGACGGAAGACTGAGGACAGAAGGGTGGAGGCGGAAGGCTAAAGGAAATAAAAAGGCAGTAATTTTATGATCCACAACATATTCCTTAACAATTGCTAAATACTAACCACTAGAAGTGAGGCAAGAAATATGTCTACAGATTCCACTCAAAACCAACAGAAAAAATGGCCTGTAAAAAAGGGAATCCCTCTGATCGCACTTATTGCGAGTCTTGCCGTAGGTGTGCAAATCATTCTTATCCTGTTCACCGGAGAAGCGGCCTGCTTTAACGAGGGGTGCAAAATCATTGAACGGCTCACGACAGTGTCCCCTTTGTTCTTCAACCTCGTTGGGTTTATTTACTTCCTGGTTGTTTTCGGGGCTGCAATGATAGTCCGGTCCAGGCCTCCTTCGAAAAAGGAATGGCTGCCCATCCTGCTTTTTGCAGGCATGGCCGTTGAGGGGGTGCTTCTCTCTTATCAGATTTTTGTGGCCCATATCTTCTGTCTCTACTGTCTCTTTCTTTTTCTGATGGTTTTACTTCTGAATGCGATGTCCGGACGGTTCCAATTCATCTCGGCAGCGGTCATCGTCATTGCCATCAGCATTATTTTTTCCCTCCTGAGTTTCGGTCCTTCCGTGGCCATCTCCCGTTATCAGTCATTGGGTGAGGGGACCTTTGCCGTTAAGAGCTGTGAATCTCCATTGAAAAACCTGTACATGATGTTCTCTTCCAACTGTCCTCATTGCCAGAACGTCCTGAAAGCGCTTGAAAGCTGCAATAGTTGTGAATTCCATTTTAACCCTGTTGATCAGATAGAGTCCCTGGACTTTCCCGATCTAACGTTCAACTCTTCTTATTCTCCGGAAATCAATCGTACCATACTTTCTCTCTTGGGTATTGAAGAGGTCCCCGTTGTGATTGTGAGGAATCCTGACGGCTTATCCATTATTAAAGGGGAGGAGAATATTATCCATTATGTTGAACAAGCCTGTTTCCAGGAGGATCCTCTCATGTACATCGATTCCTCCTCCTACTCTGAGGATGAGGAACTGAAGATATTCGATGAAGACAAGGGATCCTGTTCAGTGGTTAAAGATTGTGAATGATCATATTTTCAAGGAGAAACTGAGAAATGGATTTGAAAGGATGCATGGTTTATGCAGAGTGACATGAAAATTTTTGTAATTGTTTTCCTTACCATATCCTTTTGCTCGTGTACGAAAGAGAGTGCAATTGAGAGAGAGATTAACCCGGCACAAATGCAGGAACGTAATGGAGTTTATTATGCAGTAAACGAGTCAAAACCCTACACCGGGAAACTGGTTAGAGTCTACAGTAACGGTCAAAAGAAATTTGAATACCATATAAAGGATGGAAAGCTGAGTGGATTATCCATGGAGTGGTATAAAAACGGACAAAAGAAAGGCGAAGAATATTACAAGGACGGCTTGAAGGAGGGGACATGGACGGAGTGGTATGAAAACGG
>CAJICE010000023.1_pt1 | contig 27341 bp, 16 predicted proteins | sample 9199531 | NCBI WGS metagenome assembly CAJICE01 (sample SAMEA7708327, study PRJEB35096) | sediment metagenome | biome: marine neritic benthic zone biome [ENVO:01000025]; feature: sediment [ENVO:00002007]; material: shallow marine sediment [ENVO:03000034] sea grass bed [ENVO_01000059] ... | reverse complement strand
CTCTCATGCAATATCCGGGCTAATATGGCATCGAAATCAACGGGATGATTTTGAGTAAATCAACCAGTTCTTCTACCATCAGACAAATAAGCTCTTCCCATATATTTCTTGTGTCTCCTCTTTAGCATGCGTCGCCTCAATAGTCTAACGTAACGGCAGTCGTATTTTTAAAGCCGGGTAGAAATTAATTCTTGTGGTGACAAGAAAGATCAAATCAAGAAGCCCTCGCTCTGGAGAGAAAGGGCTTCCTGTTAAAAGACTCAACATATCATTTCGGACTTAACCGTTCCGTTCCCAATTAACTCATCCGCTCCATAATCGGTATCCCTAAAATGCGAAACGCTCTTTTTCCAGAATGTTCCCAATTGTCCGAAAATATAAGAAATCGTCGTTCCCGATTTAGAAGGTCTCCGTTTCGAGACGTTGTTTCTTCTCGCTGATAAATGGAAATCACGTCATAGCCTAATACCCACAAAGATTGTTTAATCGTGTCCGTTGCTCTTTCGTTATAACTCCTCATTCCGAAGAAACCAAGGATCGACGTTTCGGATCCTCTTGTCGAATTCCTATGAAAATATGGAGCGGCCCAAAGGGCTTCAGACTCTTCGTTTGCCCAATTGGCATACAGGGGGAACAGGATTGTATTTGAGGAGTCGGATGATCGACTTCGGTAGAAGGGAAAGAGCCAAAACCTTTCAGCGTCCTCGTCCACTCTACAGGAGAATACAGGCCAAAAAGACCACTCAGAAAGATCTTTTCCCCACTCCCGTCTCGCCAGCAGAAGGCTTGAGACTGCTTTGTTTCCGGGCCGGGTGTGATAATCGAAAAGAGGGAAGACGCCTAACCGATAGGGCTTCCCGCTATGGCTAAACCGGTAAACTGTTGGAAAAGCAAAGAGAAGATCGTCTGTTTTTACATATAATGGGAAGACAGCATTGAAGCCCCCGTCTTTTTCTGAATAGATCGGGGGAATTGACCAGAAGACATAATCGGGTGTCTGTTGGATCAGGGGAAAGAGGGTATACTCATCTTCCTCGCTGTTGAACCAGAAGGGCGCAGCCCGGGTGAGCCGTCCCTCCGCGACTTTGATAAGAGGCCACAGATAGTGATAATCCTGACCCTCATTGGTTCGATAGAAGAAAGGGAAGACCATCAGGAATTCACTTTCGTGAACATAAGACGGGTACAGCACCGTCGTGGAATCTTCGGAGGTCTCGAGCAGGGGCCACAGGTCAACATCGGCTCTTGAAACCCGAGGGAATGCAAGAATTGAAATCAAAAAGGCTATGATCGAGACCAATAAGGCTATGGTTAGAATCTTCCTTGTCATGACTTCTCCTTTCGTCCGAAAAATGTCTGTTAGCTTGCTGTTCATTGCCAGAAAAACTCCGGCCGGCAATACTCCAGTTTCATTTCAGGAGATCGATATCCCTGTCGTCCTTCATTTACTTTTACATAGCACTCCCTCCTTTCGTGATGGATTATAGTTTAATCCTTAAGCAAGGATCATGCCTGCCAAGGTCATTGAGCATAACGTAAAGAAAGTATTGAGGTTTCTGAGCGGAAAGAAAAAATTCCCTACGCATCGTCTTTTTCGAATTGACATTCAATGCCGGCCATATATACAATAAATGTATGGCTAAAAAGATCAAACTCACCACTGAGGACAGGGAGTTCTTCCGTCTCGTAAGTGACGCAGCATTTATCAATCCCTTCAGTAAAGAACGCCTCGAGTTAAATCGAAGAATCGCCTGCATCACTGCAAAAGTCCAAGATGAGGCTTTGAGGGACGCTGCGATCTCCAAAGTTATAGATCGAGTGGGTGAGATGGAGAGAGAAGGCAAAGCCGACTTATTGCTCTACGAAGGCTCCGATAAAGAGCTAGTGCGTAGCGCTCTATTGTTTGACGTCTATCATCGATACAACGATGATTTCGACAAACTCATTCTTGAGCAGAGTGATGCCGGTGATAAGCCGTGCGCGGTTCCTTTCGCGAAAGAGTCTCTTGCTTTGTTGAAAAGAAGAGGATTTCCTTGGGAAGAGGCCCGCCAATATTTCGCTTTTTTCTACCAGCTACGGCGTGCCTTTTTTTTTATTCACCACAGCCTGGTGGGGCAGAGTTCTTGCATCGAGAATCTTCGGTGCCGCCTCTGGGAAAATATCTTCACCAACAATATTCATTGGTATGAGCAGTTCCTCTGGAATCGCATGGAGGATTTCTCCACCTTCCTTCTGGGCGAAACCGGGACGGGAAAGGGGACCGCGGCAGCAGCCATCGGGCGTTCGGGATTCATTCCTTTCGACGAAAAAAGAGGGAGTTTTACAGAAAGTTTCACCCGTAACTTCATCTCGATTAACCTTTCACAGTTTCCAGAATCGCTCATCGAATCGGAACTGTTCGGACACACAAAGGGGGCGTTTACGGGTGCGGTCGACGATCATGACGGAGTATTCGGACGTTGCACGCCACATGGGGCGATTTTTTTGGATGAGATAGGCGACGTGTCGGTTCCAGTGCAGATCAAACTCCTCCAAGTCTTACAAGACAGGACCTTTTCTGTGGTGGGCGGTCACCAGAAGCTCCGTTTTCGCGGCAGGGTTATTGCGGCAACCAACAAGCCGCTGGATGATTTACGAAAAGACGGGGCTTTTCGGGAGGACTTTTTTTATCGGCTCTGTTCGGATGTGATCACCGTTCCGCCTCTGCGACAGCAGATAGAGGAAGACCCGAAAGCGTTAGATGTCTTATTGGCACATGCCGTGAAGAGGATTATCGGTGAATCTTCCCCTGACTTATGCAAAACCATAAATGGAATTCTCGCCAAAGAACTCTGCCCCAAGTACCCCTGGTCAGGAAACGTTAGAGAGTTGGAACAGGCTGTACGACGTATCCTGCTGACGCGTCATTATCAGGGAGACACCCGAAAGATACCTTCCGACCCGATTAGCCTTCTGATGCAAAGTATTGATCATGAGAGCTTCAATGCGCCTGGCCTCCTTTCTGCTTACTGTAACTTGCTGTATCAACGTCACGGCACGTTTGAAGAAGTGGCCCGAATAACCCACCTGGACCGGCGAACGGTCAAAAAATATATACAGGCGGCCCAAGAGAATAGAACCAAAGTCTAATTAGAATCCTCCGGGACTTTCCCATGATTTCACTCCCTTGATATTTCCCCGAGCCGAATCCTTCATTCGTTCCTGTTCTTTATGAATGAGATCTAACCCGAATATTGCATGAGTAAATCTATTACGAGGTCGGATAAGCAGCCACATGCAGCGTTACAGAAAATTTCCTGACTTCGAAATAGTAGGTGCCAGGCACGCCTGCCTGGCAACTTGCTTCAGCCAGAAAATTTTCTGTGCCTTGCCTGTGGTGCTTCTACGGCCTCTCATGACGATCACTCATGCAATATCCGGGCTAAATAGAAGCACATCGTGTCTTTACATACACAGAATGTACACAAGATGTGCAATTTACAGACATTGGATACCATTATTTTAATCGTCTAGCAGGTTATTTTTCTAAAAATACCTTTATAAGCCTGAAAGTTAGATGTTATCTGTCTTTTCTGGCATGATACTTGCCTATTCATCCATTCACGAGACATTAATGATGAACGGACAACCTTGGAAGGTTTGGACTCATGCAATCCATGGAAAAGACAAAGAAGAACGCTACTATCCGTATCGCTCTCATCTCTCCGAAGGGCCCTCTTTATAGGCACAGAGGTGGGATTTTCGGGAAATCGCTTCGGTATGCCCCGCTCACGCTAACCACGCTTGCCGCCTTGGTCCCAAAAGAATTGGATATTGACGTGTTGTTAATTGATGAGGGTATTCAGGAGACAGACCTCAATTTGAGGGTGGACCTGGTCGGCATGACTGTGATTACAGGGTCCGCCAGACGCGCCTATGAACTCTCGGCCAGGTTTCGAACTCGAGGTATACCGGTCGTTCTGGGCGGACCACATGTGACATTGGTCCCCGACGATGCCTCTCCTCATGCCGATGCCGTAGTGGTCGGTTATGCCGAGGAAAGCTGGCCCCAGCTTTTGCGTGATTTCGTTGGAGGCCGGATGAAGTCCCGTTATGTCCAGTGTGTCGATCTCAGACTGAGAGGCCTTCCTTTCCCGCGCAGAGGATTATTGCCAAAACGGCGTTACCTCACCTCCGCTGTATTCGAAGCCACGCGCGGGTGTGTCCATAACTGCGAATTTTGCGTCGTGCCATCGGCTTGGGGTCGAAAGCCGCTTCAGAAGCCTGTGGAGGAGGTGGTAGCGGACATCGTCCAGTACGAGGCGCGCAGACTGATCTTTATTGACCTGAATCTGATTGCCGATCAAGCGTACGCGTTCCGACTATTCGAGGCGTTGATCCCTCTTCGTGTTGAATGGTTCGGCTTGGCGACAACACTGTTTGCCAAGAATATGGAGCTTTTGGCCCTGGCATCCCGCAGTGGATGCCGGGGGTTGTTGATCGGCCTGGAGTCAATCAGTCCGGATGGTCTCCGCGAGGCTCACAAGGGATTCAACACTCCGGAAGAGTATCGAGAGATGATCAGGATCCTGCACAGGCACCGGATTGCGGTGCAGGGGTGTTTTGTCTTCGGATTAGACCATGATACCCCTGACGTTTTTCTCAAGACCGCGCAGTTTGCCGTGGATGCCGGAATTGATCTTCCCCGCTTCGCAATCGCAACCCCCTTCCCGGGCACATCTTTCTTTCATCGGTTGGAGTCTGAAAATCGTATCGCGACACGTAATTGGGATCTCTACGATGGTCAGCACGTGGTCTTTCAACCGTCGCAGATGAGCGCGGAGCAACTGTACGAGGGTACGGAACAAGCCTGGAGGCATGCCTACAGCTTCTCTTCTATGGCACGGCGCCTTGCATCCACAGCCATGCCGTTTTCCATGGCGCTCATGGCGAACCTGGGATACAGGTTCTACGCTCACAACCTTTCCAGGTTTTACAACTGTGATTGGCCGCTGGCGGTGCAATCACCGGGGAAGGAGGTAGCCTTATGAGGTTAACCTTAATCCAGCCAAGCATGGGCCGTCGAACGAATGAGAACTATTTGCGGACATGGCAGATGGAACCCCTGACACTGGCCGTGATCGCAGCTCTAACCCCAGGCGAAGTGGAGGTGCGGCTTTACGACGACCGTCAGGAAGCCATACCTTTTGACGAACCCACGGACCTGGTCGCGCTCACAGTGGAAACCTACACAGCCAAACGGGCCTATCAGATTGCGAGTGAGTACCGATTGCGCGGTGTACCCGTCGTTATGGGCGGCTTTCATCCCACTCTGTGTCCTGAGGAAGCAGCCGACTACGCAGATTCCGTTGTCATAGGACAAGCCGAAAACGTCTGGGCTCAGGTGATTGATGACTATCGATGCGGACGTCCCGAGAAATTATACAGAGGCGGTGCCGGCAAGCCCATAGCGGGTCTCCGGCCGCGGCGTAGCCTCTTTCTGGGCAAGGGCTACCTTCCCGTTGGTCTTGTCGAGGCGAGCCGGGGCTGCCCCCATCGTTGCGACTTCTGTGCCATCGGCGCTTACCACGGCGGTTGCCAGTCCTGGCGGCCCGTGGATGATATTTTGGCAGAAATGAAGGAAGCAACCCGCGACAAGAAACTGATTTTTATTGTGGACGATAACATCGGATCGAATCTGCGGTGGGCCAAGGAATTATTCCGAGGCCTGACATCGGAGCGGATCCGGTGGGTGAGCCAGTGCAGCATCACCGCCGCACGGGATGAGGAGTTCCTGGACCTGGCGGTTCGAAGCGGATGCCAGGGTCTACTCATCGGTTTTGAGAGCCTGAATGCCCGGACTCTCAAGGCCATGAACAAGTCCTTCAACACTGTGCTGGGGACCTATGAGAAGGCCCTGGAGAATCTGGCACGGCATCGTGTGCGTATCTATGGAACCTTTGTGTTTGGTTACGATCGGGACAGTACCGATAACTTTTCCGAAGCAGTAACGTTTGCACGGAACCACGGGCTCTATTTGGCTGCATTTAATCATCTTGTTCCTTTTCCGGGCACTGAGCTCTATCGTCGTCTGGAGTCCGAGAAACGGCTTCTTTATGAGCGTTGGTGGTTGGATGACCGTTACACCTTTAATGACATTGCCTTCCGTCCCGCTCAGATGAGCCCTGAAGAGTTGCGAGCGAGATGCATGCAGGCCAGAAAAGAGTTCTATTCCTGGCCCAGCATCCTAAAGCGTTCTCTGAATCGGGCCAACCGGTCCAGCTTCTTCATGTTCAGGAATTATTTCTTCCTGAACGCGCAGCAGCGCCTGGAAGTCGGGCGGCGAGATCATTACCCCTTGGGAGATGAGAGATGGAAACGACAGCTGCTCCCCGCAAAAAATCTCCGGTCCATTCGGGCCGGGGACAAGAATACGGGCCTCGTATCGCCTTAGCCGGCCCCACGGATGAGCCTGAGTTGCGGCGTCTTTTACGGGAGAACGTAATCGAGGGAGAAATTAGCCTCTCCCTGGAGCGAGAGCCCAACTATTTCTTGGCCACGGCCATGGAGGGCCCCCGTCATCAGACGATTGTGGCTTCCGAACCGGACACGGGAAGAATCATGGCCATGGGCAGCCGCTCCGCGCGTAACTGTTTCATAAACGGCCGACCCGCAATGCTGCCCTATTTAGGTGCGTTGCGGGTGAGCAGAGCCTGGAGATTCAGAAGATATATCCTGGCCGAGGCCTATGCCCTGTGCCGAGGACTGCGAAAACCCGATGAACCCGCTTATTGTCTGAGTAGTATCATTGCTGACAACCATGCGGCCCGCCGTCTCCTGGGCGCAGCACTTCCTGACATACCGACGTACCGGGAGGTGGAGCCCTTTGTGACCCTGGCGATTCCAAGCTGCAAAAAGATGTCCCGCTCACAAAACATTCAAATCGAGAAAGGCGGAATAGAACACTTGGACGGTATCATCCGCTGTCTTGTCCGAAACGGTTGCCGGTACCAATTTTCACCGGTCTGGACACGTAAGGATCTCTTGTCGGATAAGCGGACGCCTGGCCTCACCCCGGAAGATTTCTTGGTGGCCATTCGAAGCGGAAAGGTGGTCGGTTGTCTTGCCCTTTGGGACCAGCGGGCCTTCAAGCAGGCTGTGGTGAGAAACTACGCGACGCGCCTTGCCTGCTTCCGCCCCTTTCTGAATCTGGCAGCCCCATGGCTTGGCCTTCCCCGGCTCCCCCGGGTAGGCAAGTCATTCGACCATGCCTATGTATCACACATCGCCGTGGATGACGATGATCCACATGTCCTTATCCACCTGATCGAGGCCGTCCGCGAAGCCGGTTCCCGGCGGGGCATCCCCTCCCTGCTTCTGGGTCTGGCCGAGCGGAATGCCATGCTGGGACCCGTTAGACGATTCTTTAAACACAGAGTCTATAGAAGCATTCTTTATGCGGTTCATTGGGAAGATGGGGCGGTAGCTGTAGAGAAACTGGACGGGCGCATTCCCCATGTGGAGGTCGCAACGCTATGAAGGGGCGTTTTATTCCACGCAGCAGACTGTCGACGAAAACAAGAGAGGCCATGTATGAATTGCTCCAGAAGCATTTCACTGGGGTCACACGCAGCGAGTTTCTTGCAGATCTGGAGGAGAAAAACCGGGTCCTGCTGGTGGAAGATGAGACAGGTTCTGTCCAGGGATTCTCGACGCTTCTGATTTACAAAACGATTTGTTTGGGGGAACCTGTGCGTGTGATCTGCTCCGGCGATACCATTGTGGACCCCGCCGCCCGGAACACAAATATTTTGGCCCGTACCTGGCTCTCTGAAATCATCCACATGAGAGCCTTTTGTGGCCAGGAAAAGCTTTACTGGCTGCTGATCTGTTCCGGATATCGAACGTACCGTTTTCTCCCAGTCTTCTGGCGTGATTTCTACCCCCGTCATGACAAACCCACACCCCTGACGATCAAAAAAATCATAGATTCTCTGGCATCGGAGCGTTGGGGAGAATATTATAATCTCAGGGAAGGCATTGTGCGCTTCCCCAATCCTCAGCTGCTCTGTGAGGAATCAGGTTCTCTCAACCAGCAACGCCTTAGGGACCCGAATGTTGTCTTCTTCGATAGGAAGAATCCCGGGCACGTACGCGGCGACGAATTGGTCTGTCTCACCGAAATCTCTCAGGAAAACTTGACGCCGATCGGGAGGAGACTCTTACGCTCAGCCGAGGGAAACGAGCGTTTCAAGGAGGCGGTATGATTCCCCAAGGCCTTTTTTCAAATGGGATCTGGTTGGGGGTCTGTGCTCCCAATCATTTCCGCTACCTGAAGGCGATCGGTAACACGGCGGCCGCTCAGCGTCAGATATTAATGTCTTACATGAGGAGGAATGCAGATACCGTCTACGGGCGCCGATACGGTTTCGGAAAGATACGTTCCGTCAAAGCGTTCCAAACCCGCGTTCCGCTGACCACCTATGAGGACTATGCCCCCTATATCAAACGCGTGGCGGCCGGAGAAGAGAGCATTCTAACTTCTTCCCCTGTTCGCCTGCTTCAGCCCTCGAGCGGCTCCACCACTGCGGCCAAGCTGATCCCTTACACCCGTGAGCTTCACAGGGAGTTCAATCGCGCACTCGCCCCATGGATCTTTGATCTGTACCAATCAGACCCACGCCTCCTGGTGGGGCGCGCATACTGGTCGATCTCTCCCGTAACGTTAATAGAATTTGAGAGGACAGAATCGAGGGTCCCCGTGGGTTTCGAAGAGGACACCGAGTACTTGGGCGGAGTTATCAAGCATCTGGTGGGGACAAACCTGGCCGTCCCCGCAGATGTACGCTTCATTGAGGATATGGAGGCGTTTCGTTATGTGACGCTCCTTTTTTTGTTGCGGAGCGCCGATTTGTCCTTAATCTCCGTATGGAACCCCACGTTTCTTACGCTTCTCGTGGAAAAACTTCAAGACTGGTGGCCTCAGTTGGCCGACCATATTGGGAAAGGCGTGATTGCGCCTTCCATCCCTCTCGCCCCACGACCTCGGGAGCGGCTCGAAAAAAGGAATCATCCTCTTCCACGGAGAGCCGCGCAGATTCGCGACATCTTCCGGACAGGTCAAGACGCGGCCGCTGTCTACGCCCAGCTATGGCCGCGGCTCCGTCTGATCAGCTGCTGGGCCGACGGCAATGCCGAGTCCTACGCTCATGATTTGGCAGGGCTCTTTCCGCAGGCCTGTCTTCAACCCAAGGGAGTGATAGCCACCGAGGGATTCATCTCCTTTCCGGTGAGGTCAGCAAAGGGAGCCCTCCTCGCTGTCCGATCTCATTTCTTCGAGTTTCTTCCCGAAGGCGGCGGAAAGCCGTTTCTCGCTCACGAGCTTGAACAAGGCTGTCGGTACTCTGTCGTCATGACGACCGGAGGCGGGTTTTATCGTTACAGGCTGATGGACCTCGTTGAGGTGACGGGCCGAGTCAAGACCTGTCCGGTGATACGCTTCATAGGCAAGGAAGACCAGGTTTCTGATTGGTTCGGAGAAAAACTCAATGAGAAACATGTGAGACAGAGTCTTAAGTCTGCACTCTCTCGTTATAGGCTCAGACCGGGCTTTGCCATGGTCGCCTGTGAGACGGAGAGCTCGCCCCCGGCCTACACACTGTTCCTTGAATTAGAAGGTGGGTCAAAGGGCACATTCCGGCGATTGGCGATGGATCTGGACGCAGCCCTCCGTGTGAATTATCATTATCGATACTGCCGCGGCCTGGGTCAGCTCGGGCCCTTGCAGATCTTCTTGATCGAAGGCGATGCACAGGAGTCCTACCTTGCAGCCTGTGGGCGCCACGGTCAGCGCATAGGGGATGTGAAATCGATCTGCTTAAGTCCTCGGAACGGCTGGAGCCGGTTCTTTAGAGGTAGAGTCATAACGAAGGAGACGTAATTCAGCCCTTCAGAACTCGAAGGCCATCGTGTTTACGAACTTGAAATTGTATTGTCTGAGCTATCTATGAAACATCCAATATTCCCTTGACTTTTTAAGCGGTTCCTAGTATCTTTCAGAACACTTTTTTTCTGTTTTCGAAGAGACATTAAACTGCTAGAGGAGGAAAAAGTCTAGAGAAAACAATTCATTATAAATACACCAATCCCCGGTAGCTCAGTTGGTAGAGCAGGTGGCTGTTAACCACCCTGTCGCTGGTTCGAGTCCGGCCCGGGGAGCCATTCGATGCGAAAAGGGTGACCATCTTGCGATGGCACCCTTTTCGCACTCATGGCCTGTGGCCAACAAATTAACAGATAAACCATTTCGCATCGAATGGCCTTGAGCTTCGTCGAAAGGCCAATTTATTATCTTTTTAATAACCCCTACTAAAGTTACCTATGTCAGCCTGGTTTTACATTCTCAGATTGAAATCAGGGAACCTATATATTGGTGCTTCAACCAAACTCGATCAACGATATCAGGATCATCAGTCAGGCAGGGCCTGCCAAACCACGAAAATTGATCCACCTGTTGGTCTTTTATATTCGGAAAATCTTGATTCTTTCTCAGAAGCGCGTAGACGGGAGGCACAAGTTAAGCGTTGGACTCGAGCAAAAAAAGAAGCTCTTGTGTCGGGCGATGTTAACCTATTAAAAGATCTCTCCAAATCTAAGAGAAAATAGCTGAGTTTAACCTGAGCTTGCCGAAGGGAGCTTACCCCTCTTCGACTTCGCTACCATGTACCATACTCCACATGCAATAACGGCGCTCCACTTTGATCTCCGTTATACGATTCGGCGACACGCTCACCGGTTCCGGTGATAATAATAACGAGCGAATTTCCGATGGACCATCCTGCACGATTTACAATTTCCTGAACGACTAAGGAGATATTTGGCGTCCTCTGATCAGGGCCAGCCTCTCCAGTAACCGGCCAGGGGGGTGGTGACCACGGGACAGAAGCTGAAGTCCGCTCCCTGGATGAAATGTTCCCGCTGGTGTTGATAAACGTCGGGGCGTTATCGATAGCTTCACCCTGAATTGTTAGGGATGTTGAATCTGAGGGCGTTTCATCCACCTGGAACTGGATATAGGCATTGGTGATCGTTGCTCCCTGAGGGATGCTCAGCCCATTGAAGCGTATCCCTACTGTTTGGTTCGATCCGCCATCATAGGTCAGTTCAAGGTCACTGCTGTTGAGATACATGGTGCCCGAGGCCCTCTCTTCGGCATCATCTGAATCTGCCGCGACTCGAACATCTACAGAATCGATGGTCATTCCAAACAACGCTTTTTTCATGATTAGAAGGGCGTCGGATATGTTGATAACCCCATCCTGACTTCCTGCAGGGTAGACGTCTCCCCTGTCCAGGTCAAGCTGTGTGGGTATGAGTTCGCCGGAAACGATCCTCATGGCCACCAGGGCATCCGCCGTATCCACCACCCCATCCGGCGCGCCATGGGGTGCGATGTCGCCGGTCGCCACAGAACAATCCATATCGGCATGGTCCGTATTGCCGTCACAGTCGTTGTCCAGGCTGTCGGTGCAGGTTGCTTCTGGGACCTCGGTTGGGCTTCCCGGGGTACAGGTGTCAACCGGGGTGCCGCCGGAACAGGTAAGTTCTCCCAGATTACTGCAGACCCCGATACCGCAGGAGGTGGGGTCTCCATACCATGTCTCACCAGATCCATCCACAGTGGCAGGATCACAATCGCTGTCCGTTCCATCGCACAGTTCCGGGGCGCCCGGGTAGATGTTTATGTCACTGTCATTGCAGTCATTGCCTTCCTCTACATATCCGGAAGGAGGTGTGCAATCCTGTATGCTGAGATTGGGATTACCAAAGCCGTCCCCGTCTCCATCCTGGTAATAGGTGCAGCCACTGAAATCAGCGGTCATTACAGGCCCGGAAGCGCTGATTGAGGTAATATTTACGTCACTGAAGCCGCCGTCGTATAAGGTGCTGTCCGGCGCTGAGCTCCCGGTAAAGGACGAATTCCCCGAGGAACCCGGAAAGAGATCTCCATTATCGCCCCGGTTATTGTTCTTTTCCAGATCCCAATCATTGTCCGCCTGCACCAGAGAGACCCGGTAGTGGTTAATCGTGCAGTTAAAAGGGGGATAACACTCATTGGCGTTATCTGTGTTGTTGGCAGTTTCCTTGCTCTCATCGATATGCCAGATGGCCAGACCGTCTCCGGGAAGCCCCTGATCGAATGTCCCGGCCGCCCTCTGTCTGTTTTCAATGAGAAAGTATTCACCGCCCGTGGACGGGCTGCCCGGTAGGAATTGATAGACATCGTCGGCCGTTGCCGCCTGTTCGATGGATTCTCCTGAAAGGGTCCCCGCCACCTGTGTGGGTGTGACCCAACCCAGGAAATATTTGCTCCAGGCCGACATATGGGCAGGCGTGTCTCCCGGTCTGGACACACCATTCCAGGAGCCGCTGGCCATCAGCCCCCACTCACCGATCCCCTCTGAACTCCCATCTGTATCATAGAGGTCGGGCAATCCCAGGGCGTGTCCGTATTCATGGGCAAAGACACCCATGGTCTGCTGTCCTCCGAACAGGATTTCCGGCTGTATGATATAGTCGTTGACAATAATGGCGCCGCAGGCAGCGGTGTCATTGGTCACGTATTGGCCGCTCCCGTCGCCGAAGAATGCTGCACTGTTCAGATCCCAACTGTGGGACCAGATATCGGTTGAAGGACTCCCGCCCGCCTCCTGTCCTGTCCCCTGGTGGACAACGGCCACCACATCCACGTAACAGTCTCCGTCCATGTCGTAAGGTGCAAAGTCAAAACCGTCTGCATCCGCGTCCTGCACCGCTTCGATGACCAGTTCTGCAGGATGGGCGTCAAAACCAGAGATGTCTTGCCCATAATAGTTGTGATTGTTGGAAGCAGTATACCATCCTGCAACACCGCTAGGGCCCGACGAAACCGTGAATTCCCCGTATGAGACTTCTTCATAGTAGTCCTTCATGCTCTTATTGCCAGTTCCGAATAAGAGGGTATCAAAATTTGATGCATTGTATGTGGTGGACGTATTCGAGTAATTGATCAGGATGACTGGTACGTTGGCCGACCCGGAGAGGGCAACCAGGCCCTCCATGACCAGAAAGGGTTCAGCAGGCCCTTCGGCTGGCGCCCCTGCGGAACTGCGAGATAGCGATTTCCTCAAAAGAATCTTCTGCCATCGCTGTCCCGAAGGTCTGAGGTGTCTGGGTGCGGTCGCCTGAGGCCGGTCTTTGACAACCGCCCGGGGAGAAGGTGTGAGTCTTCCCTTATTGTCCCTGGCGGCATACATCCAGTTCCGGGTCCTCTGATCAAGTATAATGGAGTAACCTTCTGAGGTTTCCCAACCATGCGACCATTCATCGCCCCATTGTCTGGCTGAAAAGGTTGATCCGTCCGCCTGTTTTAGTGTATGCATGACCGGTGCCGCGGGAACGGCCCAGCTGGTCCGCAGGGAGAACAGGATAAGGACTGCAAAAAGGACGATGCTTATTGTTGAGCTCGTTTTCATTGGACGTTTCCTGATCGTTTTGAATGTTAGTGACCCTGAGGGTCCCGTCCTTTTCTTTGCCCTGGTCTCTTGACCTGGCGATTAACTTTATACTAAAAGAGTTCAGTTCATGTTTGTTGCCGCCTCTTTTTCACCATGAAGCCGTTTCTGTTTGCCAACCGGCATCTATTCTTCACAATTGTATAAATTTGGATGATTATACCTCAATTTTTATACGATAGCAATCTTGTGATATAGATAAAGATAAAATGGGAAGAACTAACCAGAGACAGCCGCATAAAGGCCTGTTTTACGTATTGATCTCTGGGTTCGGATGTCCATAAGAAGCGGGTGAAAAAGAGGAATGCTAATAACTGCAATAACAGAATGCGATACCTGTTGCTTATTGCTAGACAGGAAAATAAACAAAGGGAAGACCCATATGGCCTTCCCCTTGTTGGTATGGATTAACTTATCCGTATTCAGAAAAAACTAGACCCTTTTCCGCCGCATGACCGCAAGCCACAGAATGGGAAACAGCAACAGGCTGAAAGACTCCAGTCCCTCCAGGGAGTTCCCTCTGCTGCGTGAAAGGGTACAGCCGCTGCTGCCGCCGCCACCGCTCGAAATGGGTACAGCCGCGGCGAGTGGTGCAGCCACACCGCCCGGATCGAGGATCACGCCATTGATCTGCTCATCCAGGTCCCAACTGCCTCCATCGGTAAGCGTCAGGGTGACCGTATTTCCGTTTATGGCGATATCCCGAAAGCGGTGGAAGCCGCTGGTATCGACCATGTAATATCTGGAATCATCGGGAATTTCCGACGGCCAGGTGATCGCCACATCCACCGTATCCCCTGGATTCGGTACAATGACCTCAAACATCACAAGTCCGTCAGGAAACTCGAACCCACCAGGGTGGTTGTCCTGAATCAGGCTTGCATCGTTCGCTAATAGGCACTGAATCCCGTTCAGAAATGCGCCCGGCGTATCCGAGACATCGAGTTTGATTTTGCCCGTATCTGTGGCAGAAAAAGGACTCCCTACCGTGTTATCCAGGGGAGCATCGTCCTCATCATCGGGAACACCATCGCTATCGGAATCGGGCCGATAACATGAGTCCATCTCCTCGTCACACACCGTTCCATTGCCGAAACAGGGGTCTCCCGAGGAAGCACAGTCATTGATGGTATCACAGAATTCCGCGCCGTTGCAGTAGACTCCATCATCGAGACAGTTGGAATCATTGGAAGTAAAGTCACAGGAGTCGATGGTGTCGTTACAGTCATCGTCTGTGCAGCCAATCCCATCATCACAGATTACATATGCGCCAGGATCGCAGGAGTCGGTGGTCTCATTGCAGGTCTCGACACCGTTGCAATACTGGCCGTCGTCACAGGCGATGGGTGTACCCTCATCACAGGAGTGGGTGGCCTCGTTGCAGGTTTCGATGCCGTTACAGTATTGACCGTCATCGCAGGTGATGGGTGTACCTGCATCACAGGAGTGGGCGGCCTCGTTGCAGGTTTCAATACCGTTACAGTATTGACCGTCGTCGCAGTTTACGAAAGTACCCGGTTCACAAGAGTCGATGGACTCGTTGCAGATTTCAGTACCATTGCAGTATTGACCGTCATCACAGACAACAGGAGTTCCGGATCGGCACTGATTGCTTCCTCCTACGTCGCAGGTTTCGACGCCATTACAGTAGAGTCCATCGTCACAGTCGGTGTTGATGGTGCAGGCAGGAACACACTCGGAATCAGCGCTGTCTGTATTGCCATCTCCGTCATTGTCACACCCGTCACGACACGTGCCGTCTCCATAGGGCCCTTCCGGTCCGGAAAGCGAGATTCCGGAACAGCTTCCGTTTGAGCAGCCGTCATTTATTGTGCAGGCATCGCCATCGTCACAAGACGCGGAGTTGTGTGTGTTCACGCATCCTGATCCCGGATCGCAGGAATCATCGCTGCAGATATTCCCATCATCACAGTTCACCGCTGCTCCGGACTGACAGCTCCCACCGCTGCACTGATCGTTTGCCGTACAGGCATTGCTGTCATCACAAGGATTCGTGTTATAAGTGTGTTGGCACCCGATGCCCGGATCGCAGGAGTCGTTGGTACACTCGTTCAAATCGTTGCAGTCCAAGGTCAGTCCAACACTGACGCAATTTCCGCCGCCGTCGCATTGGTCGGGGCCGTCACAAACATTCAGGTTGTTGCAGGGAGATGTTCCGAGTTCGAAGGAGCAGTCGCTGGCACAACATCCGCCGGGGCTTGGATCCGTGGGGTCACAGTCTTCGGCCCCTTCCACGGCTCCGTCACCGCAGACGGAAGCAGCAACCACTTCGAATGAATTCGTAGAGACGGCCTTTTCCGCATGTCCACTCCCATTATTGTTCCCAAAATAAGCCGCAGAATAGATGTAGATGCCTGGCGGAGGTGCAGGCACCGATAGTGTGATGGGGAACGTCTCTCCTCCGCCCATTCCGGCAGAACTGATGGCGATTTCATTATCGTTTTCATCGTATAGAATGGCACGAATCCAACCACCTTTGGAACCGCCCTCCAGGGTAACATTCATTGTGTCCCCGCTTAGGTAGGTGTCGTAATCTGTTGTGGCGACGAGATTCTTGTTTCCATGCTTGTGACAGCCATCGCAGGATACCGGAACGACGCCGTGACAGTCGACGCATCCACGACCGGTCCAGAAACTCGACTTTGCGTCAGAATTCGGCACAGTGATCGCAGAGACCACAATTATGAAGAGAAGAGTACGTATGACTCTTAATATCGTATCCTTTGTCTTGCTTACCATCTAAACCTCCCACTTCTTCACAAAAAAAACCGCCAGTAAACTTTCTCTGGCGGCCCGGCCGACGTCGAAGACAGGTTCTTGGTTTGAAGCTTATCCCCAGAAGTCCCGTAGCTCTGCGTCCCATAGTTTCCCATGGTTTGCTCTGAGCAAAGAAAGAACTCATTTGAAAAAATTCCCTGACTATCACCTCCTATCAGAAAACATCGATCCGATAAGGGTACGGTGGATTACCGCCTTCTATTTCTTCCTGCGGATTCATCATCCCCTCATCAGTTATATCTATTCTCAGGATAACGCCCGGTTTCAAGGGCCGTCAATGTCAAAAAATGTCAATGAAGAAAGGTATAAAACTCCTTGCCGCTCTCATTCATAATGAAAATAAGAATCGAGCGCGATGATATTCCTCTTTGGTCATACTCTCGTTATATGATTTGGGGCGCAACCCCTTGTTTTTACCCTGTCACTTGATAAAGGTGAAATGGACATGGGGGTACAATCTTTCTGAGAGAAAAGTTGACAGTTTCTGAATCGTGGGCTGGCAAGGAAATCTCTTAGGGGTCCTGTTCGTAAATACTGTGACGCACCGAGAGGGTTGTAGGGCGGCCTCATCAAGGCGCGCGACTGAGGCGTACCCCCTGTGGTACGGTGCAGGGAGCGGAACGATGATGAGGCCGTCCTACGGCACTCAAATGCCACCGTATTTACGAATAGGGCCGCTTAGGAGGGAAAGAAAAAAGACAAGTTCTGAAGTTGAACTGCTAGGAGAACCATAATTAAAGGACTGATGAATCACATCAGTCCTTTTCGTTCGTTGTTGTGCCCATGCCTTCTACCACTCAGGCTATGTTCTATGGTGTTCAGTAGAAAATAATTCTCGGCAGTTGTTTGGCCTGTTCGATCCATCCGTTCAGCTGGTTCTGGCTTGGCATTTTCCGGACCAGCTGTTTTGCATGATTGGTATCCTCGATCTTTTGATGAAGATTTTCAGGGTTTCGCTGTGCCAGTTCGGGTACTGTGTCTACACCCGCGGCTTCGAGCAGTTCGGCATATTCTCCGCTCACTCCTTTGATCCGGAAAAAATCACAGTGATTGATCCAGCGAAGAATCAGTTTGTCGCTGATTCCTGTTTTTTCGGTGATCTCTTTGCGGCCCTGTGAGGATGCCCCATTTTTTAATAATGCATCCGTTGTGGCGATCCCTGCCTCCTGGAGTTTCTGGGCGTATGATTCTCCAATTCCTTCGATTGTGGTCAGTTTTGCCATGATTTTTCTCCTCCATGATGATGGTTTTCAAAAAAGTATAGCATCAATAACAGAATCGTCAAGCGAGGGCCCACAGGACGGGTCAATAAAACCGTGCATGGGGACACTTTTTTATGAAGATGGACTGGACAACATGAAATCTGATGGTATTATAGTTTGAAATTGGAAGACAAATCGTGACTCATCTCAAAAAAAGGAATAACCATGGAGGATTTCGAAAAATTAGGTGTCTTTTATCTCGGCCGGGAATATGACCTGAAAAATAAGAGATCAAAAGAAAATCTTTTGCTCTATGATTCAAAAGACCTGTGCACCCATGCCGTTTGCGTGGGAATGACCGGAAGCGGAAAGACAGGTCTCTGTATCGGTCTTCTGGAGGAGGCGGCCATCGACGGCATTCCCTCCATTGTGGTGGATCCCAAAGGGGATCTCTCTAATTTATTACTCACCTTCCCCGATCTCAAGGCCGGGGATTTTCACCCCTGGATCAATGAAGAAGATGCACGGAAGAAAAATCTATCCCCGGAAGAGTATGCTGAAAAACAGGCCGCACTCTGGAAAAAAGGCCTGGAAGGCTGGGGGCAGGATAGCGCTCGTATCAGGCGGCTGAAGGAGGCCGCTGATTTTTCCATTTATACGCCGGGAAGCAGCGCAGGAATCCCCGTCTCTATCCTCAAGTCCTTTGAGGCCCCGGACAAACTCATTGTTGAAGACAGCGACTTGCTGAGAGAACGGATCAATACCACGGTCACGAGCCTGCTCAACCTTCTTGGTGTCGAAGCGGATCCCATTCAGAGCCGGGAGCATATCCTCCTCTCCACCATTCTTGATTCATCCTGGAAGCAGGGCCAGGACCTGGACCTGGCAAGCTTCATCCAGACCATCCAGTCACCTCCGGTCAACCGTATCGGTGTCTTTGATCTGGAATCATTTTTTCCGTCCAGGGAGAGATTTGACCTGGCCATGAAGCTCAACAATCTTCTGGCTGCCCCGGGTTTTTCAGCATGGCTTGAAGGAATGCCCCTGGATATGAGCAGTATTCTTTACACAGAGCAAGGCAAACCCAGGGTCTCGATCTTCTCCATCGCGCACCTCAATGATACGGAGCGCATGTTCTTTGTCTCCCTCCTTTTGACACAGATTCTGGGCTGGATGCGAACCCAATCAGGGACCAATAGCCTCCGTTCCCTTTTCTACATGGATGAGATATACGGGTATATTCCTCCGGTGGCTAATCCCCCCTCCAAGGCACCCATGTTGACCCTGCTGAAGCAGGCCCGGGCCTTTGGGTTAGGGATTGTGCTGGCCACACAGAACCCGGTGGACCTCGACTACAAGGGGTTGTCCAACACGGGGACCTGGTTTATCGGGAGACTCCAGACCGACCGGGATAAGCAGAGGGTTCTGGACGGGCTGGAAGGAGCAGGAAGCAGTGCTGGAGGCCGGTTCGACCGTCAGAAGATGGAGCAGATCCTGGCAGGACTGGGAAAGCGGGTCTTCCTCATGAACAACGTCCACGAGGATGAGCCCGTGATTTTTGAGACTCGCTGGGTCATGTCTTATCTGAGAGGCCCCCTTACCCGTAACCAGATTAAACAATTGATGAGGACCTGGAAGGCCTTACAACCCTCAGGCGCACGGCCTGCTAAAGCAAAAACGCCTGAACCGCCGATGAAGAAGGCCGCTCCCTCAACACCTGGCACGTCAAGGCCCATGCTCCCCCCGGAAATTCCGCAGTTTTATATCCCTTTACGCGGCAGGCAGCCGGAAGGAGCCGGTCTTTTTTATGAACCCATGCTTCTGGGAATGGGCAAGGTCTATTACGCCGATGCCAGAGCAGGTGTGGCCTCGGAACGTGGCGTCACACGGCTGGCAGAGTTTTCAGGACGTTCGGCCAGCATGGACTGGGGAGAAGCCCAGGCTCTTGAGGTTACCGAAGAGGATCTGGAAAGCTTTCCGGATGAAGAGGCTGAATTTGGTGATCTTCCCAAACAGGCCAGCAGCAAGAAGAGCTATCTGTCGTGGAGTAAGGAGTTTAAGGATTGGATCTATCGTAACCAGCCCCTTGATCTTTTAAAAAGTCCTTCGCTCAAGATGGTCTCTGAGCCGGGTGAGTCCGAGCGGGATTTCAGGATCCGGATGCAGGTCTCGGCCCATGAAAAGCGGGACATGCTCATTGAAAAACTCAGGAAAAAATATGCGCCAAAGATTGCCGGCCTTGAGGAACGTATCCGCAAAGCAGAGCAGGCCGTGGAGCGGGAAAAAGAGGAGGCCAAACACCAGAAACTGCAAACCATGATCTCATTCGGTGCGACCATTCTGGGCGGTCTGATGGGAAGGAAAACCATGAGCCGTTCAACATTGGGAAGAGCTTCTACCACTGCACGGGGAGCAGGCCGCATCTTGAAGCAGGGGAAAGATGTGGGACGGGCCGAAGAGACTGTGGAGGCTCTGGAAGCGAAGCTTTCCGAACTTCAGGTCCTTGTGACCCAGGAGACCGAACAGATCAAGGCCGTTATGGACCCCCTGACGGAGAAATTGGAAACGTACATCATCAAACCCAAGAAAAAGGATATCGCAGTTTTGCTGACGTCGCTCACGTGGGCTCCTTACTGGCAGGATGAGAAGGGCGGGATCAAGGCTGCCTGGTAATCATCATCGTGGTGCTTAACGTTTAACAGGAGTTCCTGGAAGCCTAAGGTCGGCTGTATCGTTTACACCCATGGAGGTTAATCTATTATGTCAATGGAACTTTCTTTTCACGGTGGTGTGGAAACCGTAACCGGCTCCTGTCATCTTCTTAAAGCCGGCGGACTGAAAATCCTTGTGGATTGCGGTCTTTTTCAGGGGGGCCGCAAATGGGAGGATAAGAATTACGAGGACTTCGGCTTCGATCCGGCCTCCCTGGACTGTCTGCTTCTGACACATGGACACCTGGACCACTGCGGCCGGGTTCCCATGCTGGTGAAGAAGGGCTTCAACGGGAAGATCATCTCTACGTCCGCCACCTATGATATTGCCAGGATTGTGTTTCTGGATTCGGCAAGAATTCAGGAAGAAGACTATGAGCACTGGAAGCGTATCAGCCAACGCAAGGGATTAAAGGCACGGGAGCCCCTTTACACGACCCTGGATGCCCTGGATGCCCTGAAATATTTTGATACCTTTGCCGAATATAAAAAACCCATATCCTTGAATAGCAAGGTCACGGTCACCTTCAAAGATGCCGGGCATATTCTCGGGGCTGCTTTCATCGAAGTGGAGGTCAAAGGGGAAGGAAAGATTATCTATTCCGGAGACCTGGGGAACAAGAATAAACCTGTGATAAAAGATCCCACACCTCCTGATGGCGGAGATCATGTGGTCATTGAAGGGACCTATTCCACACGAAATCACAAAGACATCGACGAGACCGTCAAAGAGCTCCACCAGGCCGTCGTGGATACCTTCGACAAAGGCGGGAATGTGCTCATCCCCTCTTTTTCAATAGAACGGGCCCAGGATCTGCTCTATTATTTAAGAGAGTTTCATGATCGGGGGGAGCTTCCTGCATGCAAGGTCTATCTGGATTCTCCTATGGCCATCCGTGTTACCGAGGTCATGAGAAGGCACCCGGAATGTTTTGATCAAGATACGGCCAAACTGATACAAAGCCAGGACGACCCCTTTGATTTTCCTGGACTCGAATTCACCAGTACCGCGGATGAATCCAAACAGATTAACCATGCCAAAAGCCGGGCCATCATCATAGCCGGTTCAGGGATGTGTACCGGGGGACGAATCAAGCATCACCTGAAACACAACATCTGGAGGAGGGAATCTTCAATCATCTTTGTCGGGTATCAGGCCGCGGGAACACTGGGAAGACTGATCGTTGACAGAAGGAAGCGGGTGCGGATCTTTGGAGAGACCTATCGAGTGAAGGCAAATGTTTACACCATCGGTGGATTTTCAGCCCATGCTGACAAAGATCTCCTGACCGAATGGCTTGGGCACAACAAGGGCCTGGAAGACCTTTTCCTGGTTCACGGTGAGAAGAACAACCTTCTTGTCTTTAAGAAAGATCTTAAGCAGAAAAAGATCGCGAAGAATATCCATATTCCCAAATTGCATGAACATTTCTCACTCTGATAGGATTAGGGAAATCTGATTATAAGCTTTTTCTGTTTGTTTAGAGTAGTTTGCATAGGTTATTGAAAAAATAATATAATTTTCTTTTTCATTATATTTATTTCTTTCAATTTTATCAACGGGCAAGATTCCACTTTATTTATATCCGCTCAATGATTGACAATTGTTCATATCTGTGGTGTTTATATAAATAAGGAATCTAGAAATCGGACCATTGTTTGCATGCCTTCAAGACCAGGAGAGCGGCTTAAAAGTTAAAACATATGTCCGCTTTGAATGATAACCCATTCCCTGGTAAAAGGTCGGCCTTCTTCTGAGTGGAGCATGAAGGGGTCGGCCTTTATTTTTCTGTTGGATATCCAGGATTGATCTTTATCCCTGACCAAGCCGGAAGAGGGCTGTTGATGGTGTTATTGATGGCTCTTATTCAATCTGCTCTATGTGTCCTCACCTGCCGCGTGAAATAATCTTTTGTCAGCTCTGCCACCACTGGCGAGAGGGCCACAAGGGCGATCAGGTTGGGGACAGCCATGAGCCCGTTCATGGCATCGCAAAAGTCAATGACCGTTCCCAGCTTTATATAGGCACCGACCACGACAAAAACCATATATAAATAACGATAGGGGCGAACAGCTTTTTTCCCGAAGAGGTAGTCCGCTGCCCGGTCGCCGTAATAGGACCAGGAAATGATCGTAGAAAAGGCGAAGAAGACGATGCCGATGGCAACAAGTTTGGCCCCAACCGCACTGCCTAAACCTATTTCAAAGGCCTTTCCAGTCAGCTCCCCGGCTGCCACATCGGTTATCTGATAGGCGCCCGTGGTCACGATGACTAGGGCCGTTATGGAACAGATGATAAGGGTATCGATAAAGGGCCCAAGCATAGCCACGAGGCCCTCGCGTATGGGCTCTTTGGTCTTTGCTGCACCATGCGCCATGGCCGCGGATCCCAGGCCGGCCTCATTGGAAAAAAGGCCGCGGGCCACGCCGGCACGGATCACTGTGCCGAGGAGGCCGCCGGTCAGTGCTTCCGGGGTGTGGAAGGCATAATATAAGATGGTCGCGAATCCCTGCGGGATGGCAGTGACGTTTTTGATCAGGATCAGCAGGCCGCCTGCCACATAAAAAACGCACATGATCGGGACGATCTTTGCCGCGAAGCGGGCGATGCTCTTGATCCCGCCGAGAATTACCGATCCTACCAGCACGGCCAGGATAATCCCCACTGTGAGATTAAAAGCAGAACTTGGGTCATGTCCGCTACGTAATAGGAGATTCAGGCTTACCGCCACATTGTTAACCTGGAACATATTCCCGATGCCGAAGCTTGCTGTCACCGTGAAGAATGCAAAGAGGACCGCGAGCCACTTGAATTTAGGCCCCATACCCAGCTCGATAAAGTGCATGGGTCCGCCGTGGGCCTCGCCGGTTTCATCAATGCGGCGGTAATGCACTGCCAGGGAGCATGAGGTAAACTTTGTGGCCATTCCCACCAGGGCGGTGACCCACATCCAGAATGCAGCACCCGGACCGCCCATGAGGATGGCCGCGGCCACACCCACAATGTTTCCGGTCCCGATCGTGGCTGAGAGGGCCGTGGACAGGGCCTGAAAGTGGCTGATTTCACCCGGATCCTGTGCCTTGTCATAGTGTCCCCTGAGAACATTCACCCCGTGCCGGAATCCCCGAAACTGAACAAGGCCAAGGCGGATCGTCAAAAAGAGGCCTGTGCCTACAAGGAGGACCATTAAAGGCGTTCCCCAGATATACCCGTCAATGGTTGCAATAAGCTCCGGCAGCATGAATGAGTCCTCATAACAGGATGGCAAAAGACAATTGTGTTCAAGATTAGGATAAATGTCCGTTGATTGCAAATAAAAACAATGGATAAGGATTGTGGGATCTATTGGGGTTGGACCGGCACATTTTATTGAAGGCTTATTCCCGGATGGCATCCAGCTCATCAATAAACTGTTTTTTCTTTTTTTCACTCAGAAATGAGGCCTGGAATGAGTTTTTTGCGAGGCGATAGATGTCTCGTTGATCCAGGTTCAGGGCTTGCTGTACCGCCATAAAGTTCTCTTCGATATATCCGCCGAAATAGGCGGGGTCATCGGAATTTACCGTGACACAGAGTCCTGCATCGAGCATTTTCTTCAGGTTGTGTTTCTCCATGGAATCGAAGACACAGAGTTTGACATTTGAGAGGGGGCAGACCGTCAAGGGGATCTGGTCCTTGACCAGACGGTCAACCAGTTTACTGTCCTCCATACAGCGTACCCCGTGATCGATTCGGGAAACCCTCAGTTTCTCCAGGGCCTGCCAGACATATCCCGGTGGTCCCTCTTCCCCGGCATGGGCCACAGTCAAGAGTCCCTGTTTTCGAGCCCTATCAAATGCCGGCATGAACTTCTCCGGAGGGTGGCCCGCTTCAGCCGAGTCGAGTCCTACCCCCGTGATCCAGTCCTTATAGGGAAGTGCCTGCTCCAGCGTTTCCATGGCCTCATCCAGACTCAGGTTCCTGAGAAAGCAGAGGATCAGCCTTGTGGAGATGCTCGGATCTTTTTCTCCATCCACCAACGCCTGATGGATTCCTGTAATCACGGTCTCAAAAGGAACACCCCGGGCCGTATGGCTCTGGGGATCAAAGAAAATCTCGGCATGTTGGACATTCTGGGAGTGTGACTTTACCAGATAGGCACGGGTCATGTCGTAATAGTCCTGTTCGTGCAATAGTACGCGTGTCCCTTCATAATAGATATCCAGGAAAGATTGGAGGTTGGAAAAGAGATAAGCCTGTCGAGCCTCTTCCACTGAATCAAAGTGAAGCTTCACTCCATTCCGTTCAGCGATCTCGAACATGAGTTCCGGCTCAAGTGAGCCCTCAATGTGAATATGAAGTTCCGACTTTGGAAGATTGTGGATAAAGTCCTTCATTTATCTATCTCAAAGAATGGTATATAGAAAAATTATACTCCAATCCAGCTACTTAGACAAATCCGATGCCTGGCAAACTCAGGTCTAATTTTATACAAAAATCCCATGAAAAAGCTGTGAAAACCCTGTTAAAAATAGGTGAGTAATCCTTAATATTTGCATTCATAAATATATTAAACGCATCAGGTGCAACCATTTGAAATATAAGTCAATTTTGTGAAGTCAACAATCGACTTATATCTTTAATAAAATGGGTTCCCATGTTATCATTAAAGTATAGGGTAATAAGATATAAAGTGAGCTGTGTTGTGATATTCAAAGTGAAGAACAGGAAAAAAGATCAGATGCGTTTTTTATTGCTACAAATGGAGGTTTAAAGACAATTATTCGTTCCTGGGGAACTCCGTTTTTGTCGAGCCAGTAAGATGAAAAGGAGCTGTCATGCGAGTAAAATGGACCGTTCTGATAATCCTTCTGTCATTCGGCCTTCCTGGAATCATGGCTGAATCTGAACTCAATGGAGCATCCAGGACGTATCTGCTGGCTAGAGAATCAGCAGATGATCTCCATCTCCTTCCTTTATTCGAATATCTTGATTTCAGTCTCGATGACTTTCAAAATGAAGCGCTCGCTGCCGCACCGGAGGGATTACCTGACCCAGCACAGGATCGACGGCTGGATCAATCCGGCCCCGTGCCTGAAATGTCATGGCCATAACAAGAATGCGAGGTGCAGAATATGTCACAAATAAACAAAAAAATTTCGTATCTGTTCCTGCTGGCTATTGTCCCTCTTGTTTTTGCGGGGTGCAGCAGCTCGAGTTCGTCTTCAGATTCTGTCCACAATCCGGACGAAGGTCATCCATCAAACTGGGAAACAGTGCACGGGAGCAGCTTCCTTATTAACGATGAACAGTGTACAGAATGTCACGGTTCAACCCTTCGCGGCGGGATATCCCGTGTCAGCTGTTTCTCTGCAAGCTATGGGGGGATTTCCTGTCATCCCGCCGGACCTCCCGGACACCCCCTTCCCTATACGGACCCTGCAGTCCATGGCCCGGACGCGAAGGCAGATCTGACCTCCTGCCAGGGGTGTCACGCCGATCCTTCAGATGGTGGGCCGGGAAGCCACCCGCGCTTTACCGTGGAAATCGGCAATCTTACGGTGGGTTGTGAAACGCCAGGCTGCCACGATCTAAATACAGCACACCCTGTTCCCTGGAGCAGCGGCCCGAATGCAACCAATCACCCAACAGCCGGAAGTATGGCCAGAGCTTGCGTCCTGTGCCACGGTGCAAATCTGGAAGGGGACATTGATGGCGGCCCGGCCTGCTCGAACTGTCACACGAACGGGTCTCCTCTCACAGCAAAGAATTGCACATCCTGTCATGGAAAACCGCCTCAAGAGGCGACATGTAACGAGGTGACAGACCTGTGTGAATAGGAAGGGTTCAGAGCTAACCCCATTCATTGGAGGTTGAGGTCATGGAGCGTAGATCACGGCAGAAATATATGGATAAATTCATAACAGGCATCTTTGCCCTCATGTTTGTGTTCGCCTGCGGGGCACGGGAAGCCAAAGCTTATGAATTCTATTCAGACGACACAAATAATGTCGGCGGCTGTGGACAGTGTCACGGTACCTTCCGGTCCGGCACCTATACATCGCAGGCTGAGGGAGGAGCTTCTTGGGGAACTCATCTTCACAACGTTCACCTGAATAATACCAATGTTGGGAGTGATTGTGACAATTGCCACGGTGGTTCAACACCAGGCGGATCGCCCGGCAGAATGGTGAATCTCAGTGATTCAGCCGCCGCTGCGGATGGAACCAACGCCATTTCCTGTAGTGGATGTCATGGCCGTTTAGGCGACGCTAATAGTGTAGCTCCTGTCGCCACTGGGTTCGCAGGCACAAGCAGTCCTGGGTGGGGTGCCGGTCTGCGACAACACCACGAGACTTCGAGCAATCCATCAGCAGGTCCAGGTACTTGTAGTGGCTGCCACGGCGATGCCGTCCCGGCAAATTTCACGCCAACCGGTGAAAATACGGCTCCGCCGTTTTATGCTGCTGTTTTAAATACAAAAGTTAATCCCGATGCCTTAATGAATTCCTGCAATACAGGGGATACTGAGTTCCTGGCCGGTAATAATGAGGGTCTGGACAATGATGGTGACGGAGACAATGATGGCGCTGATTCCGATTGTGTTGTAGCCGTGTGCGGAAATGGTTCGGTGGAAGGGGCAGAGGAATGTGACGACGGGGGCACGGCCGACGGGGACTGCTGCAGTGCCACATGCCAGTTCGAGGCCGTAGGCGACCCATGTTCAGATGATGGCCTTTACTGTACCGGACTCGAGACCTGCGACGGTGCGGGGACCTGCCAGTCTGCGGGCGATCCCTGCAGCGATGACGGCGCCTTCTGCAACGGGACCGAGTCCTGTAATGAGGGCACCGACACCTGTGATTCTTCCGGCGACCCCTGCAGCGATGACGGCGCCTTCTGCAACGGGACCGAGAGCTGCAATGAGGGTACCGACACCTGTGATTCTTCCGGCGATCCCTGCAGCGATGACGGCGCCTTCTGCAACGGGACCGAGTCCTGCAATGAGGGCACCGACACCTGTGATTCTTCCGGCGACCCCTGCGGGGCGGGCGAGACCTGCCTGGAGGGTTCAGATGAATGCGTGGAGTGCGGGAACGGTGTGACAGAGACAGGG
>CAJICE010000129.1_pt1 | contig 27731 bp, 22 predicted proteins | sample 9199531 | NCBI WGS metagenome assembly CAJICE01 (sample SAMEA7708327, study PRJEB35096) | sediment metagenome | biome: marine neritic benthic zone biome [ENVO:01000025]; feature: sediment [ENVO:00002007]; material: shallow marine sediment [ENVO:03000034] sea grass bed [ENVO_01000059] ... | reverse complement strand
CACCTCCTTAACTATTATGATCGCTATAATCTATTCGTACCTTGCTGAACATTCACGCAATATCTATACCTAATGGCGGAGGAGGTAGGATTCGAACCCACGGTGCTTTCGCACAACGGTTTTCAAGACCGCCGCCTTCAACCACTCGGCCACTCCTCCTTTAAACCTTGTTGATGCTGTCAGAGTCCTTTATCTCTATCTTCTCAGTCCCGTCCAGGTAGGGCCTCAGGGCCTCCGGAATAACAACCGTGCCATCGCTCTGCTGATAATTCTCAAGGATGGCAACCAGGGTTCTCCCCACAGCCAGACCGGACCCGTTCAATGTGTGAACGAATTCGGGTTTGGAACCTGGAGCAGGCCGGTAACGGATCGATGCCCGGCGAGCCTGAAAGTCCTCAAAATTGCTGCAGGAAGAGATTTCCCTATAGGCCTGTTGCCCGGGCATCCAGACTTCAATGTCATAGGTTTTGGAGGCTGAAAACCCCATATCGCCTTTACAGAGAACCACCACGCGATAATGAAGGTCAAGGCGCTTTAATATCTCTTCAGCATCCTCGAGCAAACTTTCCAGTTCCTGATAGGAGTTCTCCGGCTCCACAAGCTTGACCAGCTCAACCTTGTTAAACTGGTGTTGACGAATCAGTCCCCGCGTATCCTTGCCATAGGATCCGGCTTCTTTCCTGAAACAGGGTGTGTGGGCAGTATAATAAACCGGAAGTTGCTCCGCATCCAGAATCTCCTGACTGTAAATATTTGTTACAGGAACTTCCGCTGTTGGAATCAGAAAATAAACTTCATTCTCATCCTTGGGTACATGAAATAAATCCTCTTCAAACTTGGGCAGCTGGCCTGTTCCGGTCATGGTTGTACGGTTCACCAGGAAAGGCGGAAGGACCTCCTGGTATCCCTTCTCTCGCGTATGGATGTCAAGCATAAAGTTCATCAGGCCTCTCTCAAGGCGGGCACCCAACCCTTTGTAAAGGGTAAATCGTGCACCGGCCAGCTTGGCTCCGCGCTTAAAATCGAGGATATCCAGACTCTCTCCAATGTCCCAGTGGGGTTTTGGAGTAAAGTCAAATTCAGGGGAGGTCCCCCACTGTTTGATTTCCAGGTTGTCTTCTTCTCCGGCACCATCTGGAACGCTGGAGTTGGGGATATTCGGGATCTGCAATAATATGTCCTGTATGGATCCATCCACGTCCATCTTTTTCTTTTTCAACTCCTTGATCTTCGCGGAAACTTCTTTCATCTCTACTTGCTGAGTGAGTGTATCCTTTCCTTCTCTTTTGAGTTGTCCAATGTTTTTGGACACCACGTTAATTTTGTGCTGAAACTCTTCAAGGCGGCTTCGTATATGACGGTTCTCTTCATCAAGTTGAATAAACTCGTCCAGGGAGAAGGGATCGCCTCTTTCAGCTGTCATCCGCTCCAGCACCTCAATATTATTTCTCACAAACTTTGCATCAAACATTCAGATTCACGCCATATAACGTTAAAAAAACATGAATGAATAAGTTACCATTCTGACAAAATGAAGTCAAATTATTTCAAAAAGAACCCTTAAAGCCAGATCTACTTCTTGACTTCACCTTCTTTCTCCAGGGCCTTCTTTTTCTTTAGAAGGCTGTCGACTTTTCGGAGAATGATCTCCCTGTTGGGATATGCTTCTTCCAGTGAAGTCAATTGATTAAGGGCTTCTTCGGTCTCTCCCAGTTCTTCAAGCGTATTGGCCAGCCCAAGCTGTGCATTCACCACCAGGGGACTGTCGCTGTAAAGAACAATAAAGTTTTCATATTCTCTCCGGGCTCTCTGGAAGTCTCCCTGCCTGAAATAGGTGACACAAATCCTGTAGGCAGCGTCCCCCCGAAATTCGCTCATGCTGTACCGGTCAATGAGAATGATGTATTCGATACGGGCCTGCTCGTATTCCCCTATCGCCAGGTAGCACTCTCCGATCAGATACTGTGCCTCCCCCAAAAGCTTTGATCCCGGAAACTTATCTATCAGAAGCTGGTATTCGGGAATGGCCTTTTTGTATTCCTTCAAATCTTTGTAGTAAATATCCGCAATCTTTTTTTGTGACTTTTCACCGTACTTGGTAAGATTCCCTTCGTCAACAGCTTGTCGATAAAACTCAATGGATTCTTTGGGCTGCTTCTTGAAGAGATGGTAAACCTCTCCAATCCAGTAAAAGGCTTCCTGTGAGGCTTCTGAATTCGGGTAAAGGGTTGTTAGCTTATGGTAATAGGAGAGGGCCTCTTCAACTTTGCCTTCGCGCAATGCGTCTCCGGCCTTCAGGAGTATTTCGGAGGAAGGATTGTTCCTGCAGGAAGCATTTAGCATGAACGCCAAAACCAGGAAGCACCTGACAAGCCACCAAAAACTACTCCTCATCATCTTCTTTTTCTGCAAGTTTTGCAACACCTGTGACTTTATCATCCTTTTCAATTCCGATGAGCTTCACCCCTTGGGTATTCCGCCCAATCACCGATACCCCTTTAACTTTCATCCGAATGACCTGGCCCTTGCGGGTGATGATCATCAAGTCATCTTCTGTCACCTGAAGGGCACAGACCACCTTCCCATTTCGTTCTGTGGTTTTGATGGTAATCACGCCCTTCCCCCCGCGGCCCTGTACAGGATATTCGGAGATCTCTGTACGTTTTCCATAACCATTCTCGGTCACCGTAAGCATTGTCACCCCGGGATTGACGACCTCCATGCCGACCAGTTCGTCCTTCTTTGCCATGGAGACTCCTTTGACCCCCCGGGAGACCCTCCCCATGGGCCGCACCTGAGATTCATGAAAGCGGATTGCAAGTCCATTTCGTGTCGCCAGAAGTATGTCTTGCTCTCCCATGGTCACTGCAGCACGGATCAACTCGTCCTCGGCATCCAGGCTAAGCGCCATAATGCCTGCTGTGCGGGGACGGCTGTACGCGGCAAGGGAGGTTTTTTTAACAATACCTTTCTTTGTTGCCATGATGATATATTTTTCTTCATCGAACTCCCGAACCGGTAGCGTAGTGGTGATCTTTTCCTCAGAAGACAGATTCAGCAGATTGACAATGGCTTTCCCTCGGGCGGCCCGCCCGGCCTGCGGAAGCTGGTGCACCTTCAGCCAGTAGACTTTACCCTTGTCCGTGAAAAAGAGGATATAGTCATGTGTTCTGGCCACAAAGAGCCTATCCACAAAATCCTCTTCTTTGGTGTTCATGCCGGTCACGCCTCGCCCGCCCCGTCTCTGAGCGCGGTAAAGGCTTACGGCATTGCGCTTGATATAACCGGAGTGGGATATGGTAATCACCATGTCCTCTTCTACGATCAAGTCTTCCATCTTGAGTTCTGCCTGCCGGGCAATAATTTCGGTCCTTCTCGGGTCACCGTAACGCTCCCGAACTTCCGTGAGCTCCTCTCGTATGATTTTCAGCACCTCTTCCTCATGGTCTAGAATATAGGTCAGTTTTTTGATCAGCGCCCGGGTCTCCTTGAGATCATCCAGGACCTTTTTTCTCTCCATTCCGGTCAGGCGCTGAAGCCTCATATCCAGGATGGCCCTGGCTTGTGTTTCGGAGAGCTTGAATTTCTTGATCAAGCCGGACCGTGCAGTCTGTGGATCAGCCGAACCTCGAATCAGTTTAATCACGGCATCCAGGTTCTCCAGGGCGATCTTGAATCCTTCCAGGATATGCGAGCGTTCTTCTGCTTTTTTTAGATCAAAGAGGGCACGCCGGGTCACCACGTCCTTGCGGTGGTCCAGGAAAAGCCCGAGCACATCGCGAAGATTCAACACCTTGGGCTGATTATTAACAAGCGCCAGCATGATGATACCGAACGTCGTCCGAAGGTTGCTGTGTTTGAAAAGCTGGTTCAGCACCACATCGGCGGCTTCATATTTGCGAAGTTCCATCACGATCCGCATACCATCGCGGTCTGATTCATCCCGGATGTCAGAGATCCCTTCGATCTTTTTATTCTGAACAAGCGTCGCAATATCCTGCAGCAGCTTGGATTTGTTCAGTCCGTATGGAATCTCTGTCACCACGATGGCATCCTTGGCCCCTTTCCTCTGTGCTTTTTCAACGAGCGTTCTTGCCTGAAGGGTCAATTTACCGCGGCCCGTTGCATAGGCCTCGCGGATTCCATCCCTTCCCAGGATAAATCCTCCGGTAGGAAAATCGGGGCCCTGAAGTAAGGCAAAGATCTCATCCATCCCGGCTTGAGGATTGTCAATCAAAACAATCAGGGCATCCACAATCTCTCCAAGATTGTGGGGGGGGATGTTGGTGGCCATTCCCACAGCAATACCGGAAGAGCCATTGATCAGCAAGTTGGGAATTCTCGTGGGCAGAACCGTAGGTTCCGGGATAGATCCATCAAAATTTGGAGAATAATCGATGGTCTCCTTGTCAATGTCAGAGAGCATCTCTTCTGCAATCCGGGTCAGGCGGGCTTCTGTATAACGGTAGGCCGCTGCCGAATCCCCGTCAATATTGCCAAAATTTCCCTGTCCGTCAATCAACGGATAGCGTAGACACCAGTCCTGTGCCATGCGAACCATGCTGTCGTACACGGCCGAATCTCCATGGGGATGGAATTTCTTCAGGACTTCACCCACGACACCGGCGGATTTGGAGTATTTCTTATTGGAAAGCAGACCCTCCCGAAACATCGCATAGAGTATGCGGCGATGAACCGGCTTGAGACCATCCCGCACATCAGGCAGTGCCCGACCTACGATGACACTCATCGAATAGTCCAGGTAGGACTTTTTCATGGTCTCTTCAATATTCACCGGTAATACTGTTCCCTGCAGTTCCATAAAGATCCTCTTATCTAAACAGTGCTATACTCCGGGTTCTCAGCAAAACGAATGCTTCCGGTTCAAATGAAAAAATCAAAAACCATAACACGCTGAATACAACGAAACCTCATTGATGACTATTCGCGGAGTGCCGACGATGGAAAATGGACGACTGAATGCGGATTTAAATATCCAGATTCTTTACCTTCAGAGCATTCTCTTCAATAAAGGCCCTCCGGGGTTCCACTGCATCTCCCATAAGGATGGTAAAGATTTCGTCCGCCTCCACCGCGTCTTCAATCCGCACCTGAAGAAGCCTTCTTTTTTCTGCATTCATCGTGGTTTCCCAGAGCTGAACCGGATTCATCTCTCCCAACCCCTTGTACCGCTGTATGGTCAGTCCCTTTTTCCCCCGGGCCAGGATGTAATGGACCAGTTTTTTTGACGTGGTAAATTCTTGTTGACCCTCGTTGTCTTCCACATGATAGGGAGGCATTCCAAGCCCTTGAGCCAGGGGGTTCAGCTGCAGCAGTTCCTTATATTCAGGAGATTCAAGCAACGCCTTCCCGATCTCCACCTCCTGGGTCCCTCCGTTCTGTTTTATCGCAAAGAGAGCTTTAAAGCACTCATACTCCTCATCCTTCTCGATTCGGACCGCTGCGCTGGATAGTTCAGGGAAAAAGATTTTAAGATACTTAAGCACTTTGTCCATCCCTGCATTCAGGACCTTTTGGGTTTTCAGTGTCTTTTCCTGGAGCCCCCCCTCAAGAACCATGGCGCGCAGAACATTTGCGTTGATCCGCTTCTTATCGAAGCGATCCAGAATTCTTTCATAGCGGATCAAATTTTTCAGTACCTCGATCCCTTTCTTGCTGGTAAAGGCCTTCTCTCCATCCTCTTTTAACACCTTCAGCCCTTCCAGCCCGGAATCTAAAAGATAGAGCTCCATAGATGCCTCGTCGGGGATATACTTCTCCACTTTACCCCGTTTGACCTTGTACAGTGGCGGCTGTGCAAGATAAAGGAACCCTTTCTCAATGACCGGCAGCATCTGCCTGCAAAAAAAGGTCAACAAGAGTGTGGAGATATGGGCCCCGTCCACATCGGCATCCGTCATGATGATCACCTTGTGGTACCGGATTTTGGATATATCAAAATCCTCCTTGCCGATTCCAGTCCCCAGGGCCGTGATCAGAGTCTTGATCTCCTGGGAGGAGAGCATCTTGTCGTATCGGGCCTTTTCCACGTTCAGAATTTTTCCTTTAAGCGGAAGAATGGCCTGGGTCTTTCTGTCCCGTCCCGACTTGGCAGACCCGCCTGCCGAATCTCCCTCAACAATAAAAATTTCGCTCATTGCAGGATCTCGTTCAGAGCAGTCCGCCAATTTACCGGGAAGGGAATTCCCATCCATGACCCCTTTCCGGCGGGTGAGGTCACGGGCCTTTCTGGCCGCTTCTCTGGCCATCAGGGCATTGAGTGATTTTTGAACAATTCTTTTCGCGACGGTCGGGTTCTCTTCGCAAAAGTTACCGAGGGATTCGTTGACCGCGGACTCGACGATCCCTTTGACATTGCTGTTTCCCAACTTGGTCTTGGTCTGGCCTTCAAACTGCGGTTCCGGCACTTTGACGCTGATCACCGTTGTTAATCCTTCACGCACATCATCCCCCCCCAGAGGTTTGTTCACCTTCTTCAGGAGATTATTCTGTGAGGCATAGTTGTTCAGGGTGCGGGTAAGTGCAGACTTGAAACCGATCAGATGGGTGCCCCCGTCTACCGTATTGATGTTATTGGCAAAGGAATAGATGTTCTCGGTATACCCATCGTTGTACTGCATGGCAATCTCAATTGAGACCCCGTCCCGCTCCTGTTCCAAGTAGATGGGCTTGCTGTGCAGGGGCTTCTTGTTCTTGTTCAGGTGCTGCACAAAAGAAGCGATTCCGCCTTTATAATAAAAGACCTTTTCTTCTCCGCTCCGCTCATCCACCAGGGAAATCTTGAGGCCCTTGTTCAGAAAGGAGAGTTCCCGCAGCCTCTTGGAGAGAAGATCAAAACTGAAATCAATGTGCTCAAAGATCTCGGTGTTCGGCCGGAACGTAATTTTTGTCCCCGTCTTCTTGGTCTTTCCCTGCTTTGTCAATGAGGTCACCGGGACACCGAATTCGTACCGTTGATGGTAAACCGCCCCTTCCCTCTTGATCTCCAGCTCCAGCCATTCTGAGAGGGCATTGGTCACCGAGACTCCGACACCATGAAGGCCGCCCGATACCTTGTAGGATTTACTGTCAAACTTGCCTCCTGCATGAAGCTTGGTCATCACCACTTGTGCAGCGGGTATCTTTTCTGTTGGATGGCGCTTCACCGGAATCCCCCGCCCATTATCAACAATCGTCAGGCTGTTGTCCATGTGGATCGTGGCGTCAACAAGTGTACAGTAACCGGCCATGGCCTCGTCTACACTGTTGTCAATGACTTCATAGGCTATATGATGAAGGCCGTAGGTGCTGGTATCCCCGATGTACATGCCGGGCCTCTTTCGTACCGCTTCCAGCCCCTCTAAGACCTTGATACTTTGTGCATCGTATTCCATTTATAGGAACTCCATTCTCAAAAAAAACACGGTAAACAGAGGAAACCAAATGGTTGACATAAAGACATTACATCTTACATTCTTTGCCCGTTTTTTACAAGAAATATCTCTCCTTTTTGGACCCTAAAAATCCTTGGATCGGCGGCTGTTTTTTCAACAGTTTCATGGCCGGTGGTGGTCAAAAAAACCTGCCCTAATTGTTTCAGGGACCGGCTCAACCCTTCCTGGTGTCCCGGATCCAGTTCCGAATTTACATCGTCCAGCAGAAGTACCGGAAAGGCGCCTGTCATCTTCCGGTAGAGATGGGCCTCGCTGAGGATCAGTGAGAGTGCCAAGATACGTGCCTCTCCCTGGGAAACAAAGGGTTTCACCGGCCGGTCCGCCAGGATAAACAAGACATCATCCAAGTGGGGGCCGAGCTGTGTCACGCCCAGATGGATCTCTTTTTTTTCCATCAGGTCAATCCCTTGAAAAAAACGTTCACGTAAGCTCGGCCCGTCCCTGGCCGGTTCCTCATGAACAGTTCTTCGAAACAAGGAAGATCGATAACAAAGACGAAGCTCTTCCTTTTTTTGAAACAGGTTCTTAAAGATCTCCCCACAGGCAGGGGTCAGGTCTTCAAGATATCGGTATCTTCTTTGTAAAATACGGCATCCCGCGGAGACAAGCTGTTCATTCCAGACCTGCAGGGTCTGTTTGGACACATTCCCATCACGGGTCAGACGGAGCAGTTTGTTTCGCTGTTCCAGTATCTTCTTATATTCCTTGAGGTCAAACAAATACCTGCGGTCCACTCTGGAGATGGCCGTATCCATAAAACGCCGCCGATTCTCCGGCCCGCCCTGAACGAGCTTCAATGACTCAGGGGAAAAGAGGAGCACGGCAAACTCACCGAAATAATCAACCCCTCGAGAAACGCCCTTGCCGTTTACCTTGACTGCCTTGCTCCCTTTACGAAGAAAAACCGATAGGTCTTTTTGAAGACCCCGGGAGTGGATCTGTCCAAAAATCCTGCCCTGGTCGGATCCAAAATGAATCAAATTTTTCAACGAGGTGGAGCGGATCGGTGAGAGGTTGGAAAGGAAATAGAGGGACTCTAACAGATTTGTTTTTCCCTGTCCGTTTTCACCGCAGAGGATATTGACACCTTCTCCGGGTGAAAGATCACAGGCGCGGAGATTCCTGAAATCCTGGAGCACAAGTCGCTCGATCTTCATATCGGGAGGATTATCCATGCCTGAGTCAACGTGATGACAGCCAGACATTTAATTAGATTCGCATGGGCATAATGACTCCCAGGAATCCCTGGTCTGAAGGATCTTCTATTCGTGTAGGACTGAGAGGATCTCCTAACAGTATTCGAACCTCTTCACCTTGAAAGGCAGATGTGATATCTTGCATATACCGGACATTAAACCCCACATCAATGTCAGCATCCTGATAGTCGGTCGGGAGACTTTCGCTTGCCTCTCCGATTTCAGGATTATTGGAAGAGACCAGCAGCTCACCCTTTCGAAGAGAAAGCTGAATGGCATTAGTTTTCTCATCTGAGAGGATGGAAACACGACGTATGACTCCTTGAAACAGCTCTCTGCTCAAAATCAAGCTGTTCGGGTTCTCTTTTGGAATCACATCCTCGTAATTCGGAAATTTTGCATCGATGAGTCGTGAAAGCAAGATGTATGATCCTTCCTGGAAGGCAATATGATTTTCTGAGATAATAATTTCTAAATCCGTGTGATCCCCATCATCCAGATATTTCTTTAACTCATTGATCGCCTTTTTGGGGACAATCACCTTGATGCCTTGTTTTGTCTCCTTGCCTGAAGGGAGTTTTCTTTCAACCATGGAAAGGCGGTGACCGTCTGTGGCCACCATTTCGATCGATTTTTTTCTGTTGGCGGGAAGGTGAAGCAGGACACCATTCAGAGAGAGCCGCGTCAGGTCAGAGGAGACGGCGTACGAGGTCTTTTTAATCATCTCCAGTAACAATCCCGAAGGAAGTGTGATCTTTCCTGTCTCCTTGATCTCCGGAAAGGAGGGGTATTCTTCCGCGGAAAGACCTCGAAGTTTAAAGCTCGATTTACCGGAATGAATCACGATCTGCTGATGATTTTTGGATTCCACCCGGATCTGCTCTTCTTTCAGCTCCTTTGCAATCTCGTAGAACTTCCGTGCCGAAACCGTAACCTTTCCCGTTTCCTGTATCTCTGCGGGTATTCTATCTTGGAGTCCAATCTCCAAGTCGGTCGCAAAGAGCTGAATGCCATCTTTATCTGTCTCCAGTCTAACGTTTGATAATATCGGCATGGTGCTTCGTGACTGGACGATATTCTGAATCCTCTGCAGGCCAGATACCAGGTCAGACTTTTGAATCACAAACTTCATTTCCGGCATTCCTTTCTTTGATATTACTGAGATTCAATCCTCTCCGATATTTTCTGTATTGTTTTTGCATAATCAGAATCTTTTTTCATTTTGCTCTCAATGTTCCGGAAAGCGTGAATAACCGTTGTATGGTCTTTGCCCCCAAAGGCCTTCCCGATTTCGGGCAGGGATCGTTCAGTTAATTTCCGACTGAGGTACATGGCGATCTGGCGAGGAACGACGATAGACTGATTTCTTTTCTTCGACTTCAGATCACCCAGTCGCACATTGTAATGTTCGCAGATCATCTTTTGAATTTTTTCAATGGTAACCTTGCTCTCCTTTTCATCCAGAAAATCTTTTAAAACCTCCTTGGCCATCTCAACAGATATGGTAAGTCCGGACAGCGATGCAAAGGCACCCAGCTTAATCAGTGACCCCTCCAGTTTGCGAACATTGGAGCGGATTTTCTGAGCCAGAAAGAGGCTGACATCATCGGGAAGAAGGATCTTCTCTATTTCTGCTTTTTTGCGAAGGATGGCCACTTTGGTCTCAAGGTCCGGTGGATGGATGTCTGCAAGAAGTCCCCACTCAAAACGGGAACGAAGCCTTTCCTCAAGGCTCTGGATCTCCTTGGGATAACGATCGCTGGATAAAACAAGCTGCTTTCTGGAATCATAGAGGGCATTAAAGGTATGAAAAAATTCTTCCTGGGTCCTTTCTTTGTCGGAAAGGAACTGGATGTCATCTACCATCAGGACGTCCATATTTCGATATTTATTTCTGAACTGAGGCATTCGGTCATAACGGATACAGCTGATCATTTCATTCATGAAATGTTCCGTGCTGACAAAACAGATACGGGTATTCGAGTTGGCGGACAAGAGATGATGTCCGATGGCGTGCAGCAAATGGGTCTTACCAAGACCGACACCCCCATAAATAAAAAGGGGGTTATAAGCCTTATAGGGAACCTCCGCAACAGCCCGTGCAGCAGCATGTGCAAATTGGTTGGAGGGTCCCACCACAAAATTTTCAAAGGTGAACCTTGAATTGAGAAAAGAAGATTTTCTTGAATCCGCGGTGTGATGGGTCACAGAAGAATTTGCAGAAACCGCTTTCTTTTCGATCTTCGGCTCATTTTCATTCGATACGACCGATTCATCCGATACAACCAGTTCTTTATTTACTGAGAAAGAGAGCGTTTTATTCGTCTCCATAAAATCCAGGACGTCCTGAATTTTATCAAAAAAGTGGTTTTCGATCCATTCCTTGGAAAATTTGCTTGGAACGGAGACATTGATCTCCTTTTCATCTTCATAATAGAGTTTCGTCGGCCTGAACCATGTATCAAAACTCTGTTTGGGAATGCGTTGGCTGAGGATTTGCGTAACAACTTCCCAAGTATTCATAATCTATTGCCCAGAATGATGAGAGATTCAAAAAATTAGCGGAATTAAATTTAGAAAACGACTATTATCAACAGGTTTTTCCACATGTGTGGATAACATAAATATATGTTATGAATCAACGGTTTGCATTGATTTTGAGGCCCTCTTTTTAACAACACTAATTTGTTTCTGAATCGTTACCGTTTGAAAGAGATAGGAAAACTAAAATAGCAAAATGAAATTTCAATAGCAAGAACTTTTTTTAACTTTTGACATTAATATTTTTCATATTTAAAAGTCTGTGAAATAATTGTTTTTCTTTGTGTGAACACGTTGTGAAATTTTATTTCCTTATTGAAAAACCTTGAATAATACGCAACCATTTCCACAGGATCTTATCGCCGTATCAGATAGTAAAGACAAAATGATAGAAGATCTTTACGCTTTATTCCCAAGCCCTACTATTACTTCTATCTATATTTATAAATAATAATAATAGTCACACAACTCTGAATTGGATAATATCCGGCTGTCAAACTTCTCTTCTTTTATTCTTGACATCAAAATAAGCAATGAATATACTTTTAAATTCTAATCAATATAGGGAGATTGAGCAATGTCAATCACAGCGAAAGCGAATAATCGAAAGAAAAAGAAGAGACATGGATTCCTGTCACGTATGAAAACCAAGGCCGGTCGCAAGTTGATTCAACGTCGACGTGCCAAAGGTAGAAAGAGTTTATCCGTATAGACAGATGGTCCATTGATAATGAGAAAACACTGGATTCGCAATACGTGGGAATATAAAAAAATATACAAGGAGGGGATCAAAAAGGTTGGGAAGCGACTTGTTGTTTATATCCTTCCCAGAAACGATGTAACAGCCAGATTTGGAATTACAGTGACTAAGAGGATCGGAAAGGCCGTTGTTCGAAATAGAATAAAGAGGGTACTTCGAGAAGTCATCATCAATAATTTTCAGGAATGGAACGGCGGTTTTGATACGGTTATCGTGGCAAAGAAAATGATCGTTCACTCATCATTTAAAGAGATTGAAAAAGAATTACTGGGGACACTTCAAAACGTTGCAACAGAAAAATCACTTCCAACATTTTCGTCGCAAAAGAGTAATGAAGTTATTTAAGATGATGAATATAAAAGCAATCCGTTTGTACCAGAGATGGATTGCACCGCTACATCACGGCACATGCCGTTTTACCCCTTCCTGTTCAGAATACACCCTCGAAGCCATCATTAAGTATGGGGTAGGAAGAGGGTGGATGATGGGAATGATGAGAATTTTTCGTTGTCATCCTTTTCATGCCGGCGGGTATGATCCTCTGAAGTAGATCCTCACTATTCGCTTATGTAAGTATTTTAGGTACTCTGGAGTTAAATTATGCAGATGGAAAAGAGGGCTTTATTGGCCTTCGTCCTCTCTCTTCTTGTACTTTTTGGTTATCAATATATGATGACGTCGAAAGTACAAGAACAAAGAGAGAGTATCCCACACGTTGATAAAGAAGTCATACAGGAGGAAGATCTGTCCAAGGAATTGGTCACTGATACCAGTGAAGAAGAGATTGCTCTACCTTTGAAAACTCCAATAGATGAAATAGAGACAGATCAAGTTGCAGAAAAATTTATCATTGTGGATACAGAGTTGGCTCAATACCGGATCTCCACTCGAAATGCTGTGATCAAAGAAATTGTATTAAAAAAATATAAAGATGAAACCGGAAATAATATTCGCCTTATTCCTGAGAATCTTAAAATTTTCCCATTGCAACTCTATTCAGAAGATAAGTTATTTCAATTAGATTTTATTCCATCTCAAAATGAACTGAGGATTGTTAATGGAAAAGAGACCGGAATACTCGAAATGTTTTATCAAGGACCTAAAGGAACACAGATTGAAAAGATCTTTGAATTCAGGGCGAGCAGTTATGAGATAATCGTCAAGGTTCGTCAGAATGCGCTGAGTGAATATCAACTGGCCGTTGGATCTTCCTTTCACAGGATGGGTGAAAAGGAGAAGAGCCGTTATTATGGTCATGTTGGACCTATTCTCGATCAAGAGGGAAAGATTGAGCGGATCAAGTACAAGGATATAAAAGAGAGGATGGTCCTGACGGGTTCTATACCCTGGATTGCCTTTGAGGAAAAATATTTTATGACGGCACTCCTTCCTGAAACGGGTGTTGCAGTAAAAGCCGTTGCAGAACGTTTGAATGAAAAGAGTGGATCACATGTTTTCTTTGGAATGATGGGAAGTGGTGAAGACCTCACATATCGATTTTTTGCTGGACCAAAAGATTACGAACTTCTCAAATCCTTTGGAAGTGGATTGGATAAAGTCATTAATTTTGGCGTCTTCAGTTTTCTTGCAAAACCGATGTTTTATATTCTCAAAACCTTTTATCGATTTTTCAGAAACTATGGCATTGCCATCATTCTTTTGACCACAGTGATTAAAATAATCTTCTGGCCTCTGACGCACAAGCAGCAGAAATCCATGAAGGATATGCAGAAGATACAGCCAGAGATGAGTGCTATCAGGGAAAAATTTAAACAAGACCCTCAAAGAATGAACAAAGAAGTTATGGCTCTCTATAAGCAACACAAGGTCAATCCGGCAGCAGGATGCCTTCCGCTACTCATTCAGATCCCAGTCTTTTTTGCTTTGTATAACGTCCTTCTCAATGCGATTGAACTCAGAGGTGCACCGTTCCTTTATATCCCTGATCTCTCTGCAGCAGATTCACTCTTTGGACATATTGGAGGGTTTGCAGTGGGGCCACTTCCTCTTCTCATGGGACTCAGCATGTATGTACAACAGAAGATGATGCCCACAGCCATGGATCCTAAACAGGCCAAGATTATGCAATTATTACCTGTATTCTTAACGGTCATGTTTCTAAATTTTCCTTCTGGATTGGTCCTCTACTGGCTGATCAATAATGTTTTGACCATCGTTCAACAATATTTTATCAATAAAAAGAAAGGGGAAGTTTCGGCTTAAATTAGATCTTCCCGGCAAAGCATCCTGAAAGGAGAAATTACTTGGAGGTTTTACGATGGAAAGAAGTGTAGAAAAGCAAGGACGTACCTTGGAAGAAGCCACCGCACAGGCCTTGAGGGAGTTAGGTGCGAACAATAATGATGTGGATGTCGAAATTCTTGATGACGGCAAAGTCGGATTTTTGGGATTCGGCTCAAAGCAGGCGCGTGTGAGGGTGACCCTCAAAGAGAAAGAAGGACAAAAGAGTCTGGAAACGCCCGTAGCAGAACCCGCACATGTTGAGAGTATGGAGGTGAAGGGGATAGAGGAGGATTCTTCAGAAGAGCAGGAGAGGGAACAAGCCCTTGATCCCAACCAGGCAAGAGAGCTTTTGTCCGGTGTGATTCAGAGAATGCAGATGGATGGAATGATCGAAACACGGACACGGGAAGGGCGCTTGACCTTAAATGTTGTAGGCAAGGACTCCAATCTCTTGATCGGGAAGAAAGGCCAAACCCTGGACTCTCTTCAATATCTACTCAATCTCATGTACAGCAAGTCCATGAAGAAAAAAGCCAATCTCGTCGTGGATGTCGAAGAATACAAGGTACGAAGGGAAAAGAGGCTTCAGTCCATTGCACAGGAGGTCCGCGACAAGGTAAAACGAACAAATAAACCGATCGCCATTGCACCGATGAATGCCCAGGACAGGAGGATCATCCATATGTCTTTACAGAACGATCCGTATGTCAAGACCGTAAGCAAGGGTGAGGGGCTCCTTCGGAAAGTTGTTGTGATCCCGAAATAACGGCATTGTGTGAAATTTTTTTTCGGCGATTATCAGTGAAATTAAAAAAGGCGAGGAGTTCCCTCGTCTTTTTTCTTCAAAGCAAGAACTTACTATGCCGGACCTTAGCAGAACCCATAGCACAAACGATACCATCTCTTCCATTTCCACTCCCATGGGAATGGGCGGGATTGGAATCGTCCGAATGAGCGGGCCCAGGGCGATCGAAATATCTAAAATGATTTTTAACCCTGTCTCCGGAAGCAAGCGGGATTCACTCAAAGGCTATTCGATCCGATATGGGAAGATTCTGGATCCCAACACAGGGGTGACCCTCGACGAGGCCTTGCTGACGGTGATGACGGCTCCCAAGACGTATACCCGGGAAGATGTGGTCGAGATCAATTGCCACTCCGGAGCGGTTGTCTTAAGAAAGATCTTGATGACTCTTGTTTCCCTCGGTGCAAGATTGGCAGAGCCGGGAGAATTTACCAAGAGGGCCTACCTGAATGGACGAATCGACCTGGCCCAGGCAGAAGCTGTGATGTCCCTGGTCTCCGCTAAAACCGATGTGGCCCTTCGCACAGCCCTGCAGCAGCTCAGCGGAGAATTGTCACGAAAGGTCAATGAGATCCGATCCCATTTAATTCATCTCCTATCTGAAATTGAAGCGGCCATAGATTTTCCGGAAGAGGATCTGGACCTGATCAGTAGGGAAGAGATTATTGATAAGGTTTTGGAGTTAAAAAAAGATGCCGAGCGTTTGATTGATACAGCCGAAAAGGGTAAAATCTTGACCGAAGGGATATCAACAGCCATTGTGGGCAAGGCCAACGTAGGGAAATCGAGCCTCCTGAACCGCCTTCTCATGGAGGACCGGGCGATTGTTACACCCTATCCCGGAACGACCCGGGATGTGATCGAAGCCACGATCAATGCCGGGGGGATACCTTTAAGAATTCTTGATACGGCGGGGATCAGAGACTCTGCAGACCCGGTTGAACGGGAGGGTATAAAAAAGAGCCGTGAGTGTATCGATAGAGCAGATCTTGTCATCATGATGATTGACATATCCGAAGATACCGATCAGGGAGATCTTCAAATTGCCCAACTGCTCAAAGACCGGGAAAAAGAGACCATACTTGTGCTGAACAAAATAGATTTGGTTAAAAATGGATCGAATAAAGGAGATATAGCTAAAATAAAGGATTTAATATGCCCAAAATTGCAATTAGAAACATCAATTACCCAAAATACTGGATTAAATAACCTTTTAATCGGTATTTCAGATTTGATTCTCCAAGGAAAGGGTGGTTTTGGTGAGTCTTCAATACTGACCAATGTGCGCCATGTGAGTGCACTGATTTCCATGACGGAGGCGTTAAGCCGTGTTCTGGAGGGCTTGAAACAGGGATTGTCTGAGGAATTTATCAGTGTGGATATGCGATCCGCCTTAGAGTCCCTGGGGCACATTACCGGTGAGACCACAAACGAAGATGTGCTTCATGAAATTTTTCGCTGTTTTTGCGTTGGGAAGTGATAAGTGTTCGAATTTAATCACACAATATAGATGTTCCACGTGGAACATCCAGGATGAACCATGACCAGGATATATGATGACCGGTATGACATTATTGTTGTAGGGGGCGGGCACGCTGGCTGCGAGGCTGCCCTTGCGTCAGCACGCATGGGTTGTTCAGCGCTTCTTGTCACACAAGACCTTGATCGTATTGCACAGATGTCCTGCAATCCTGCAATTGGGGGCCTTGCCAAGGGCCATATGGTCCGGGAGATCGATGCCCTTGGGGGTGAAATGGGTCGGGCCATTGACGATACGGGGATCCAGTTTCGATTGCTGAATACCCGTAAAGGTCCTGCTGTTCAGGCACCCAGGGCTCAGGCGGACAAAGAGGCATATCGCCTTCGTATGAAGGCGGTCCTGGAGCATCAGGAAAACCTGACCCTCTGCCAGGGGGATGTCACTCGCCTCCTGATTGAGGCGGGTTACGTCACAGGTGTAGAGATAGACAGCGGATACAGGTCTTCTGCCCGGGCTGTGATTCTGACCACCGGGACGTTTCTGAATGGACTGATCCACTTGGGCCTTTCAAATTTTCCGGGAGGCCGGTCAGATGAGCCGCCTTCTATCGAACTGGCAAAAGATCTCATGACTCAAGGATTTGAAGTCCGGAGACTCAAGACCGGCACACCTCCCAGGCTTCATGTGGACTCCATAGACTTTGAGATCCTTATCCCCCAGGATGGGGACCCCTATCCACAACCCTTCTCTTTTTCAACTCGAGAGATCAGGAGAAATCAAGTTCCCTGTTATTTAACGTTTACCAACCAGAAAACCCATGAGGTGATCCGGAACAACCTGGACCGGTCACCCTTATACAGCGGCAGGATTCAGGGTGTTGGGCCTCGATACTGTCCATCCATCGAGGATAAGGTGGTCCGGTTCCCGGATAGGGAGAGGCACCAGGTCTTTCTGGAACCGGAAGGGTTAAGATCGGATGAGATTTATGCCAATGGCATTTCAACGTCTCTTCCCCTGGATGTACAGAATGACTTTGTCCGAACCATACCCGGCCTTAAGGAGGCCCGGATCGTGCGTCCCGGTTATGCCGTAGAGTATGATTTCATCCCCCCCAAACAGCTTCGACCCACACTGGAGACCAAAACAATAAGCGGTCTTTATCACGCAGGACAGATTAACGGGACCTCTGGGTATGAAGAGGCTGCGGCACAAGGTCTCATCGCCGGTATCAATGCCGTTCAGCAGATCCGGTGCAGAGAGCCGCTGGTTCTTAAAAGATCTGAGGCATACATGGGGGTTTTGATTGATGACCTCATCACCCGGGGTACAGAAGAGCCTTACCGGATGTTCACATCCCGGGCCGAATACCGTCTATTGCTCAGACATGACAATGCGGATATCAGACTTCGGGAGAAAGGTTACAGAATGGGCCTGGTTCGAAAGGAAGAACATGAAAAATTTTTAATTAAAAAGGAAGAAATAAAAAGAGAATCAGAGAGAATAACTAAAACATTCTTTATGCCGACACAAGAGGTCAATAATAAACTAAAATCTATAAAGAGTGCCTCTATTCAGAACAAGACAACCCTGCTAAAGCTTCTTAAAAGACCAGAACTCAACTATGAAAGGCTGGCTGCTCTGGATATAAAGAGACCCAAATTAGCCAGAGAGGTTATATCGTACTGTGAAATTGAGGCGAAGTATGAAGGGTTTATCCAGAGACAGAATGAACAGGTCGAGCGTTTCAGACAGATGGAGGAGGTCCTTATCCCCGATCAAATAAAATTCGACAAGATACACGGCTTGTCCCGGGAAGTGATAGAAAAAATGAAAAAAGTCCGTCCCGTCTCCATTGGACAGGCCTCCAGGATCTCAGGTGTGACACCGGCTGCCATCTCTATATTACTAATTTATTTAAAGAATCAAAGGAGTAAGATAGGTGAAGCAAAAACGTATTCTAGTTGAAGGAGCCAAACAGTTAGGCCTTAAACTCGGGAAAAAGGAACTTGACGCCTTTGACCGCTATACCCAGGAATTGATGACGTGGTCAAATCGCGTTAATTTGACCGGCCATCGTGACCAGGAGAGCATAGAGGTCTTTCATTACCTGGATTCGCTCGCTCTTTTTCAAACGGGTGCCATCAGTCCCGGTCTTTCTGTTCTGGACGTTGGAAGTGGCGCCGGCTTTCCAGGGCTCCCCCTGAAGATCCTTGAGCCTTCCCTTGAGATGACCCTCCTTGAGCCTTCTGAGAGGAGAGGGACATTTTTACGCTATCTTGTTCGGCTGCTCGATATTCCGGGTGTAAATATTGAAGTGGCCCGGGCAGAAGAGTTTAATCATGCAGGGGAAGTCACATTTCAGAGGATCCTTTGCCGGGCTGTGGGAAGCATGGCCAAGGTTTGCTCCTGGACCGCATCCATACTTGAGCCGGGCGGCCTTTTTCTCTTTCAGAAATCGAGGAGGGTGAATAAGGAAATCCGTGATATTCAGGACTCTCTCAACGGCCTGGGCCTTAAAATAGAGGATGTGAAATCCCTCATCGTCCCCTTCCTTGATCGTACACGGTATGCGGTAATTATAAGAAAAACAAAGAAATAAAGACAATGTTCCACGTGGAACATCGCCCGAAGCCTCCCACTTTTTTCTTTTCAACAGATTCATTCTATGTTAACGTTGAATAAGATGGACCGGATACGCGGCGAGATTGATTGAAATAAGTTAACAAAAAACAAAGAGTTATATCATTTCACCTGGATGTTTTCCGAAAGAGACCCGGAATAGAGCCTGTTTAGCATATATGATCATCGCTATTGCCAATCAAAAGGGGGGGGTGGGGAAAACCACCACTGCCGTGAATCTCGCAGCATCACTGGGTGCCGCCGAGAAAAGAGTGTTGTTGGCAGATGTTGATCCCCAGGGAAATGCCACAAGCGGGTTCGGATTTGGAAGAGAGTCGATCAAGCTCAGCCTGTACGATCTATTTCAGGGGCGGGAAATGCAGGAAGTCCAGCTTCCTACAACAGTCCCCTATGTGGACCTTCTCCCATCCTCTATTTCTTTGGCCGGTGCGGAAATAGAGATGGTGGGGATGGAGAACCGTGAGTATTTTCTCAAAGAGGCCCTGGCCGGTCATATCGAGGGTTATGATTATCTTCTCATCGATTGCCCTCCATCCCTCGGCCTCTTAACCCTCAATGCCTTGACGGCAGCGGATGTGGTGCTGGTTCCGCTGCAATGTGAATATTATGCTCTGGAAGGGCTTTCGTTTCTTGTACAAACCATTGAAATGGTTCGGCAGAGCCTGAACCCGAATCTATCCTTACTCGGGATCTTATTAACCATGTTCGATATCCGGAACAACCTCTCCTCTCAGGTGGCTGAGGAGGTTCGCAGTCATTTTAAAGATTTGGTGTTTCAAACAGTTATTCCACGAAATGTTCGTCTGGGCGAATCCCCGAGCCACGGGATGCCGGTCCTGACCTATGATATACGATCCAAAGGAGCGCAGAGCTACCTGAATCTAGCAAAGGAAGTGATCCAGAATGCAAAGAAAGGCATTGGGCAAAGGGTTGTCAGCCCTTATACCGGATAAACCCATAAGTACTCCTCTTCCTGAAGGTTCAGGGGTTCAGGAGATTCCGGTACAGAAGATTTTTCCTAACCCGAATCAGCCCAGAAAAGATTTCAGCCCCGATGGCATGGATGACCTTGTGAGGTCTGTGGAGTCCAGAGGCCTGATCCAGCCGGTTCTGGTACGAGAGGGAAAAGGCGGTTTTGAGCTGATTGCCGGTGAGAGGAGATGGCGTGCCGCTAAAAAAGTGGGAATATTAAGTATTCCTGCCCTGGTGCGCAAGGTATCAGACCAGGACTCCCTGGAAATTGCATTAATCGAGAACCTCCAGCGGGAGGACCTGAACCCTATGGAGTCGGCCGAAGCTTACGAACGGCTGATGAATAAATTTAAGCTGACCCAGGAGGAGATTTCTCGTCGGGTGGGAAAACAACGCTCCACCATTACGAATATCCTTCGACTCCTGAGCCTTCCGCCAGAACACAAAGACAATGTACGCAAGGACAAACTCACTGTAGGCCATGCAAAGGCAATCCTTTCCTTGCCCAAAAAGGCCCAGCAGATTGCCGCCGGTCGTGAGATTATTAAAAAAGGCCTCTCTGTGAGAGAGGCGGAACATCTGAGTCGGAAAATTATCCAAAGACGAAAAAAGGGAGGTGATACCAGGAAAAAAAGAGATATTCACCTCAATGCAGTGGAGGAAGAGCTGAAAAAGGCTCTAGGGACAAAAGTAATGATCCGTGACAGCAAAGGTCGTGGTAAGATAGAGATAGAGTATTATACTAAGAAAGAAAGAGAACGGCTGATTTCCATACTCCGTGGATCGGCTCATCCTTAGGGAGGTATCATGAATTTTAAAAAGAAATTCGAGCAAAGCATGGTAAATCAAACTAAATCGACTATTAGCCGACCTTCACCGTCTATTTCTGAAGATATTAATACTATACTTGGTAAAGAGACCTCTTTTAAGGGAGTTCTGACCTATGAAGGGACTGTCAAGATTGATGGAAACGTGGAAGGAGAGATCATTGCCAAGGACACCTTGATCATCGGGGAGGACGCCGAGATCAATGCCGAGATTAAGGTAGGCCGATTGATTTCAAGGGGAAAGATAAAAGGGAACATCATGGTGAAAGAGAGGGCCGAGTTTCTGGCACCCGCGGTCCTCCACGGGAATATCCAGACCCCGGTCATTGTGATAGAAGATGGGGTGATCTTTGAAGGGAAGTGCGACATGGGCAGTACAGAAAAGAAACCGGATTTGAAAATCACCCCCCTTCATCAGGACACAGTCAAGAAGGCCAATTCTGGAGAATAGTTGTACCCCATATTGAAACTCCACGGCCCCTCAATATCTATTGAGGGGCCGATCTGTTCTATAGAGCCGTATGTCAACACGATGAGATGATCATGAAGCGAATCCAGATATGGATCATTTCCCGCCTCTATTGGTTTGCAATTTCCCTACTCTATAAGACGGTTCGCATCCAACCTGTTGGTGAGGATAGGGTTAGTCACCTGATGTCCCAGGGCAAGAAGATTCTTTTTTGTTTTTTTCATGGAGATTATCTTCTTCTTTTCCCCCGGTTCCGCAACAAGGAGATTTGTATCTTTACGACCCAATCAAAGAGGGGAGAGCTACTTGCAGAGATTATCCGGCTTTTCGGGTACACCCCCTATACGATCCCGGATAAGAGAGGACACCATCTTGCCCTGGACCCCATGATAGAGGAGATTCAAAAAGGATATCACTCGGTGATGGCTGTGGATGGTCCTCTGGGACCTTACCACAAAGTCAAACATGGGATCATTATTATGGCGCAGCAAACAGGCAACCCCATCATCCCCGTTGGAATCGCTTCTTCCTGGAGGATCGTCCTGAAAAAAAGGTGGGACCACTATACGATTCCTATTCCCTTTAGCCGGGCAGCGCTCATTTTCGGTGAAGAGATTATTGTGCCAGAAGATCTTGATGAAGATGGGATTGAGTCTTTCCGCCTTAAAGTTGAAAGGAATCTGGTCTACCTGAACCAGCAGGCCAAAGAATGCCTGCACCATGGACGACAGAATCCCCATAAACCCCTGAGTTCCTAGCCCGGATATTGCATGAGTGATCGCCATGAGAGGCCGTAGAAGCGACACAGGCAAGGCACAGAAAATTTTCTGGCTGAAGACATATTGAAATATTTCGAAGTCAGGAACTTTTCTGTAACGCTGCATGTGGCTGCTTATCCGTCCTCGTAATAGATTTACTCATGCAATATCCGGGCTAGATTCTCCGGTACGTTTATCTTGTTTCAAAGTTTTCCGAGCGCTTTTATACCGGCCATGCAACTCGTCAACATACAGATACTGCGGTATAATAGCTTGGTATGGGCATCAAACGATTTCTACTCAACCAGTTCGTTTCCCGCCTGCGCATCAAAGGCGCTCTTCGTTTTCTTTATGCCCTTGAAAAAGTCGGTCATCCTTCTGAAATAGCCTTTCCCATGGAACTTCTCCCTTCCGGCGTAAAGATGCATTTAAGGGGATTTATGAACTTTCATTCGGTGCAGATTAATCTTGACTGGGTATGGCCGTACTGGATTGAAAAACAGTTTGATCCAAAGAGCAGGAGCTTTATCCCCAGGGCCATGAATCTCACTCATGTGAATCAGACCCACAGGAACTGGACCGCCATAGGTGTCCTCGGGGGGAAGGTGGAACCCATTGTGGACCCAAGGGGATTATTGACCCCCTGTTTTGACGGCTGGTCTCTTGATTTCTGGCTCCATCGAAATAATCGGCTGATCGCCCCATCCCAACTCAATACTGTCAAGCAGTCTCTTCAGGAGGCCCTGCCGATCGTGATCACGACCTTTACCGAAGAGGGGCTGCATGTCCGCATGGAGGCCAGGGGACAAAGGATAAACGGCCAGGAGGGAGTGGTGGAGAAGGTCAGGATCCAAAATCTTCTGGAAGAGCACGTGGATGCAAAGGCCTACTTTTCCATACGCCCTTACAACCCCGAAGGTATGAGCCTTATCCGCCGCCTTCAGTATCATGAAGAAGGGGCCTGGGAAGTGAACCGTGCACTGGGTCTGGTGTTTCAGCAGAAGCCCGACCGGGTCTCCTGTTCGGATCAGCGTGTCGGAGACGTATCCATTCGTCTTCAGGAAATGGAAGTATGCGAGATGCTGAAATGTGAAGCCGGAATGGCCACGGCCCTTTCCGAGTTTACCCTTTCACTCGCACCGGGTGAAATCAAAGAGTTTTCGGTTCTTTGCCCCTCAAAACCGGTTAAGTTATCCAAGGGCCTGATGAATGCTTTTCTGAACATCGATACGGTCTCTCAAAAAACAGAGCATGTTGAGACATGGAATCAGCTTCTTTCAAAAGGGATGACTGTCTCACTTCCCGACCCCCGGATCGAAGAATGCTTCAAGGCCAACAATGCCTTTTTGCATCTTTTTGATGACGGTGAAGAGATCACCCCTGGCCCCCTTACCTACCACCGCTTCTGGTTTCGGGATGCGGCCTTTTTGATCAATGCCATGGATAAGCTAGGCCACAGTGATGCCGCCAGGAAAAAACTGGTCACCTATCCTAAAAGGCAGCAGAGAGACGGATTCTTCATCTCACAGAATGGTGAATGGGATGCAAACGGTGAGGCCATCTGGACCCTCATGGAACATTACCGACTGTGCCGGGACAAGGAGCTTCTCGGTTTTGTCTATCCATCCATTCGAAAGGGGATTAAGTGGATCGATAAACAGCGGCACAAGACCAAGAAAAAAGACGGGCCGGAAAAGGGCCTGCTTCCTGCCGGTCTTTCAGCCGAGCACCTGGGGCCCAATGATTATTTTTACTGGGATGACTTCTGGTCCCTGGCCGGAATCCGGGATGGTATCTACGCCTCGCGCGTTTTAGGTATGGACAATGATACCGAGGCCTTTCAGAAGATCTATCAGGATTTCTGGAAAGACCTTAAAAGGTCCCTTGAGTTTGTCTCCCGCCGGCTTGGGAAAAAGATCCTTCCGGCTTCACCCTACCGGAGAATGGACGCCGGAGCCATCGGGTCGATTTCAGCCCTCTACCCGCTCTGTTTACTCAATGCCGACGATGAATGGATCGTGAATACCCTTGACTACCTTCGTGGGAACAGCTTTTTCCAGGACGGGTTCTTTCAGAATATGATTCATTCAGGTGTAAACCCGTATCTCACAGCCCAGATCGCCCAATGTTATATCTACAGAAGGAGTCGGGAGGCCTGGCCATTAATTTACTATCTCCTGAAGATCGCCACCCCTACCTTTACGTGGCCCGAAGCGGTCCACCCCTTGACCGACGGCGGGTGTATGGGGGACGGCCATCATGGATGGGCGGCAGCGGAATATCTTCTCCTGGTACGAAATCTTCTCTTTTTTGAAGAGGAAGATCGGATCGTCCTGACTCCGATTCTCCCGCAGGAATGGACCTGGGAGGGTGCTGTTGTTCAGGTAGAAAGGGCCCCCACCTATTTTGGACCCATGGACTTCAGGATAGAGTTCCGCAAAGAGACGATCACTCTGGATATTCAGGAACAATTCTGGAAGAAGCCTTCAAGCTTTGAGTTGAACCTTCCCTTTAACGTTCAAAGTGCAGAAGGGGATGGGGGTGCCGTTGAGTTTAAGGGCACACGGCTCGTTCTGCCGCCAGAGTCTCGAACCGTAAGGATCCGAACACACACCAAAAGCGGTGTCCTATGAAGATTGGGATTTTTACGAATAACTTCAGGCCTTTCGTGGGTGGCGTAACCCGTTCCATCGAAACCTTTGCCCGTGAATTTGATAAAAAAGGACATGAAGTCCATATCTTTGCACCACGATTTGACGGGTATAAGAAAGATGAAAAGGCTGTTTATCGGGTTCCTTCAATCCCGCGGTTTAACCACACCGATTTTTCTCTCCCCCTCCCCTTCTCTCTTAAAGTTCGCTCCATCTTTGATAAGCTTGAACTGGATCTGGTACATGTTCAGCATCCGTTCTTTCTGGGCGAAATGGGAATGCACCTGGGCAAGAACAGGGGGCTTCCCATCATCCTGACGTATCATACACAGTATGAAAAGTATTCCCACTATGCCCCGATCGATTCAGATCTGGTCAAGCGGTGGATCGTTAATGTCTGTACATCCTTTTGCAACCTCTGTGATCTGGTGGTGGCACCCAGCAAGGATATCCGCAATCTCCTGACCTCCAGAGACGTGAAAACACGGATTGAAGTCATCCCCACAGGTGTGGATTTTGAATTGTACCAGAATCCGGACAGGCAATGGTTTAGAAGAGAGTTCGGGATTGATGAGGGGAAAAAGGTCCTCGTCCATGTGGGACGTCTGGCCAAGGAGAAAAACCTTGATTTTCTTTTCAGGTCTGTAGCCGTTGTCATGAAGAAGAATAAAGAGGTTCTTTTATTTATTGCCGGAGAGGGAGACCAGAAAGAGCGGTTGAGAAATCTGGCGGGTCAACTGGGCATACAAGACCAGGTTCTTTTCCATGGAAAGATGACATCCGATGATCTGGTGAATGCCTATGCAGGGGGTGACCTCTTTGTCTTTTCCTCCAAGACCGAGACCCAGGGTCTTGTGGTACTGGAGGCCATGGCTGCAGGGATGCCTGTGGTGGCTGTGGATGCCCCCGGTTTGAGGGATGTTGTGGCCGATGGTGTTTGCGGATTCTTAACGTCTGAGGACTCTCAAGATTTTTCAGAAAAGATTCTTTTGCTGATTCAATCTGCAGATAAAAAAGAAGCCTTTTCCAGGTCCTCACAGAAAATTGCCAGGCAATTTTCTTCCTCAAAGATGGCGGACAGAATGCTGAAGGAGTATTCACGCCTTCTCCAGCAGCCGCCCGACACCTTGAACCCTGAAATACACCGCTTCAAGATCCTGAAAGGCCTCCTTCAGGAAGCCCTCCGATAAATCCCGGAATCATTTGGCAGACACAAAAAATTAAAAATAATGCGAAAAATGCGCGACGTTTAATTCCAAATGGTTACTATATCTTATCTGTAACGTTTAGCCCGGATATTGCATGAGTGATCGTCATGAGAGGACGTAGAAGTGCCGTATACGGCAGCTTATTCAGTCTCGCAATAGATTTACTCATGAAATATCCGGGTTAGCATGCTTTCGGTCAGAAAGGAGGTGATATCATTCATTCGCTTTGTGTCAGGCTTTACATCGCTTTCTCAAAGTGTGCCTGACATCTCCTTCTCACGACATTGCATAATCTTCTAGAATTCCTCTTACCTTATATAAACCGCCTGCCTGTAAACGAGGAAACACCAGAGAAGGAAACAATCTGCTCTCTTATTCGTATTCCATTCATCGAACAAAAAAGGAGGAAGATTATGTTCTATTCTCTTAAGAAGCAGGTCTGTGTTCTATCGTTACTGATTGTCTTTATATGGATTGATTTTGTCCACGCCGGACTGATCATCAATGAAGTCATGTACGATCCTTCTGCTGTGACGGACACAAACGGGGAATGGTTTGAGATCTACAATCCTGATGGTGTCCTTGACCTTCAAGCCTATACGGTTGGAGATGGGGGCTCTTCAAAGACCATAGATGAATCCCTGATTATCGAGTCGGAAGGTTATCTCGTGTTTGCACGAAACAGTGATTCAGCCACCAATGGCGGGATCACCGGAGCCTACGCGTTTAGCTTTAATCTTTCAAATTCTGGGGATACCCTCTTTATCAAGGCTCCCGATGGATCATTGATGAATAGCATTACTTATGGCTCCGGGTCGGGTTTCCCAACTGCAACCGGTGCCTCAATCTGCTATAAGGGTACAGGTGACAATGCTGCAGGAACCAACTGGCTGGATGCCCATGAACTGGGAATAACCTACGGGGCGGGCGATTATGGTACGCCGGGAGGGCCGAATGGGAATGTGTCCGCTGTTCCGGAACCGGCTTCCCTGCTATTGATAGGGTCTGGACTGTTGGGATTACTTTCTTTCAGTAGAAAATCGTAAATGAAGTATCCGGTGCTCTCCTGGAGTCGTTATGGCTCCTGGGGGGTGCCGGATCATGTCATGTGAGAATAATAGGAGTTTATTTCTTTCTAAGCTCTTTGATCAGCAGATTGATGGCTTGTTTGCTCTCTTTCCCGATCTCTTTAAACTGAATCCCCATTCCAATAGTATCAGATGATCCCTCTTCTTGATCTGAGTCGTAAACATTGCTCCCGACCCAAACAACCTCTCCTAAGGTTTCAATAGGGGATTCAAGGTCGGGAAGAAAAAATTTCAGTTGAACGGTGGTACCCACATCAAGGGGGTTGTTGGATTCAACAAAAAGGCCGCCTTCGTTGATATTGCTGGCGAAGTCCCAAAATAAATGGTCCACCGTAGAATAATCTATCCGGATCGACACCGGGGCCCGTGGTGTAAGCCTTTTTTCTTCTTTCTTTCCCATAAAGATCCTCTTTGTTTATTGATACTTAAACGTTAACATAATTTTTTTCCCATCACAAGATTATTATTATCTGACCAGAAATAACAAATGGTGGTCGAATCACCCTCAAGGATTCGGCGGAGCCCTAGCCCGGATATTGCATGAGTAAATCTATTACGAGGCCGGATAATCTACCATATGCGGCGTTACAGAAAATTTCCTTTCTTCGAAATAGAAGGTGCCAGGCAGGCCTGCCTGT
>CAJICE010000039.1_pt1 | contig 27818 bp, 26 predicted proteins | sample 9199531 | NCBI WGS metagenome assembly CAJICE01 (sample SAMEA7708327, study PRJEB35096) | sediment metagenome | biome: marine neritic benthic zone biome [ENVO:01000025]; feature: sediment [ENVO:00002007]; material: shallow marine sediment [ENVO:03000034] sea grass bed [ENVO_01000059] ... | reverse complement strand
TTCTGGTTCTCTATCAGGATCAATGTCTCTGATTTGTAGATTGCAGGCAGAAGATAGGCGATTGCAGATAGAAGTACAAATATCACTGCTGCCGGAATTATGATCCCCCACTTCTGTTTTCGGACAATCCTCCAGATATCCCGGATGTCCATTACATTTTCATGCTCCATTCTTTCTCCTGCTTTACGTTTTGTTCTGCATCACATGTCTGAATTAAAGTTTGAAAATTTCGAATATTTATATTTCGCATAACTTACAGTTATATTTCCTTCAATCATAAGCCCCGCTATTGTTCTCCACTAAATGCACTCACAATAAGTGCAAAACCAGATGAACAGACTCCAGTTTACGGTACAATAATGGTATCCCCCCTCTGTAACCTGACATTCTGCTCCAGTTTCTTCCCTTTTATGACCTGGTTATAATTGAATTCCAGTTTTTCACCGTTCGCTCTTAATATAATGATGGAATTCTTGTCCGCATAAGGGGTCAGCCCACCGGCCAGGGCCAGGGCCTGGATCACGGTCAGTTCTCCATTGAAGGGCAAGGGTCCGGGTCCTGTCACTTCCCCCTGCACATAGATCATGTTGCTGTTCATCTGAGTCACAATCACGGTGACTTCGACCCCGGGGATAAATTCTTTGAGGCCTTTGGTGATCTCCTCCTTGAGTTCCAGGACGGTCAATCCGCTCGCCTGTACATCATTAATCAATGGAACCGAGATCTTTCCATCCGACCGAACCACGGCCTCTGTGGTCAGGCTTTCGTCTCTCCATACGGATATCTTGAGCTGGTCCATCGGGCCGATGACATATTCCTCTGGCTTGACTTCCTGAACGGCTGGTTCGATCGGAGCCTCGGCCTTATGATTGAACGTGGAACATCCCAGTCCTATGGAAACAAGGGTTATTAACAACAGGATGTATTTACACATGGAATCAGATCCTTTCTGTATTCAATACTAACTCGCAAATTTATCGATCTTATTCTCTTTTATCTTATATAGCAAGGCCTTATAACTAATTTTCAAGATCTCCGCCGTCTTTTTCCGGTTCCAGTTGGTCTGTTTAAGGACCTTCTCGATGAGTTCTTTTTCGGCCATTTTGGTCGCTTCTTTGCTGATCTCTCGAAGGGTATACGTCTCCCTCCCCTCTAAAAGAGATTCGACGAAACTACGTTCCGGCTGTGCAGGAACAAGAGTCCCCGACTCCTGAGAGAGATCGCTCTCTTCAGCCAGAGAGGATTTCTCTTCTTCCTTTAAAAGAAACTCTGTAATAATCGGTTTCTCGCTTCCCAGGACCACAACCCGTTTGATCATATTTTCCAGTTCCCGCACATTCCCGCTCCAGTTATACTGCATGAACAGGTCCATGGTTTCCCGGGAAACCTTTTTGTAACTCTTGTTATATTTACGGTTATACTTCTGCAGGAAGTGTTCGGTCAGAATCGGGATCTCTTCCATGCGCTCACGGAGGGGCGGGACCGTAATATTGACCACATTTAACCGGAAAAAGAGGTCCTCTCTGAACTTCCCCTGGGTGACCTCCGCTTCAAGGTCCCTGTTTGTCGCCGCGATCACCCTGGAATCCACACGTATATCCCTCTCACTTCCCAGGGGGGAGAACTCCCCGTCCTGCAGAACCTGCAAGAGCTTGGCCTGAAGTGCGGGGGGAATCTCACCGATTTCATCGAGAAAAATCGTTCCTTTATTGGCATATTCAAATTTGCCGGGTTTCTTTTTGTGGGCACCCGTAAAGGCCCCTCGTTCGTATCCGAAGAGTTCGCTCTCAAGAAGTTCACCCGGCAGTGCGGCACAGTTCACCTTGACGAAATGCTGATCCCGCCGGGATGAGTTTTTATAGATAAAACGGGCGATCAACCCCTTGCCGGTACCGCTTTCTCCGCGTATCAGTACTGTAATATCTGTATCGGAGACCTGATCGATGATCTCCTTAATCGCCGCCATCTTTTCGCTGTTACCAAAAAGAAGCTGATTCCCATTCTGGTCGCTCACCTGTTTTTTCAGACGTTGGACCTCGGAGATGAGCTCTCTTTTTTCAAAGACTTTGTTTATCGTAATCTCAAGTTCATCCGGGTCGAAGGGTTTATTGAGAAAATCCACAGCCCCGAGCTTCATGGCACCAACGACTGTACTGGTCTGCCGGTGCCCGGAGAGCATGACAACGCTGGTATCCACTCCATCCGACCGGATCTGTTTGAGCACTTCAATTCCGTCCATATCGGGCATCACCACATCAAGAATCACAAGGGCCGGACGGGTTTGACGCAATACCTCAAGGCCATCCTTTCCATTTGTTGCAATTTCGGCCCGGTATCCGAACTGAGTAATCAGAGTTTTAAGATAATTGCATATCTCTAATTCATCATCAATCACAAGAATGGTGGTCTCTGCAGACATGAGTCTCCTCACCCGGGGAAAATCTTAGGGGATTTTCGTAAATCACGGGATTTATTTGCAATTAATATGCCAATAAAGAATTATACCATTAAATAGCTTCCATATTGTATTGTTTTCTAAGAATAAGTTTAAGATTTATGAGATCACATCTTTATTTCTTACAACATTTTTCTTCTTTCTTTATAGATAGATATGATTCATAACCGTTTAGAATAGTTTAACATATTTTCCAGCCAATTAAAACACAATTAAATGACAAATGCAAGAATTAAAATAAAAGGAAAGAAAAAGTCCACATTTGTGTAAAAATTTTCCACTTCATAAAAAAATTGGGAAAAAGATTTCACAATATGTGAAATTTTTTTCCCACAAGTGGAAAAACTTTTCCTAACTTTACTGGGCAGATAAGCTTACAGTCTTATTGGGCAACAAAAAAGAAAAGCAACTCCCCTTGCCTTCATGGCTTTCCACCCAGATATCACCTTCATGGTCATGAATGATTCTTTTGCAGATGGAGAGCCCGAGACCTGCTCCCTTCTTCTCCCCATGATTTTTTCCGACACTGTTGAATTCATCAAAGACCTTGTCGATTTCATGGGCCTCTATCCCCACTCCCGTATCGACCACCTGGGTAAGGATTCCATCCTCCCTGATTTCGCAGCGGACCGTAATCTTTCCGGGAGGGGGCGTAAACTTCACGGCATTGCCGATTAAATTGATAAGGATCTGTTCAATAGCATTGGGGTCAAAGGTCAACTGAGATTCCCTGTCAGGAACTTCAATACTCAAAACGAGGCCGCTCTCTTCGATATATTTCTCCATCTGACCAATAACTTTCTGAAGACACTTAAGATATGAACCCCTCTGAAATTCAAATTCTACAGATCCGGAATTCAGCCGGCAGCGATCCAGCATGGAGTTTACCAGGGTAATCAGCCGGCTGCAGTACTGACTCGACTCCTTCAGCAGATGCCTCTGTTTTTCATTGACTGCGCCAAAGGATTCACTCAGGAGAAGCTTCAGGTAGCCGTTCACAATGGTAATGGGGGTTCTTAACTCATGGGTGGCCACGGCAAGGCAATTGTTCTTCTTCTTGTCAAGCTCCATCAAACGTATGTTCGATTCCTGGAGATCCTTTGCCATCTTCAGGACCTCTCTATGGTTCCCTTTCTCTTTGTTGCGTTCGTGAATGCTCCGGGACAAGTGATTGATCGTCATCTTGATTGCCTTCAGATCGAACAACCCATCCCCCTTTTCAGAAGTGGCCGAATAAATTGATTCCACTGCGGACTTCAACATGGCATACCAGGAAACCTGCACCACCAGTGTTCCCGGAGAAAACTTGTTAATAAAATCCATTATTTCCAGTTTGTCTTCCTCAGACAACACGGCATCCAGTAAAACAATATGAAATAGATCTTCTTTAAGGCAACGGGTCCCTTCAGAGATCCCTGGACAAATCTCAAGCTCGTACCCTTCATCGTCAAGCATATTCTGAAGATTTTCAGAAATCTTCGAATCAGCATGGACAATCAGGATACGTATGGGTTCATTCATTGTTGGATGAGTGTTTAAGATTAGGTAACCCGGAGTTCCTTCTAGATTTTTTGTGATGGATTCATTTAAGCAAATGCAAAATAAATTGTCAATATAAATCTCAGGCAAGATTATGGGAAACTTTTTCTTAATTATTATAAGCAAGACGATTAACGGATCATTTTTCTCTAGCCCGGATATTGCCTGATTATTGACTGGACACTCACATGGCCAGATGGTATTTAGTGATGATGACCATGGAGCCTTGCCGGGATGAATATAAAAACGATTCTCAAACAGATTGAATTTAAAGCAAAAAAACGTTTAGGCCAAAATTTTCTACGGGATGAATCCGTCCTGGACACCATCCTTTCTCATGCGAATATTCAATCCTCTGATACAGTACTCGAGATCGGAGCGGGTCTGGGCATCCTGACCGACCACCTCTCAGAGCAAGCCGGAGAGGTGGTCTCTCTGGAGATCGACCCAACCCTTTATGCCTATCTGACAAATCTGTTCCGGGACAGACAGAACGTGCGGGTCCTATTGCAAGACATATTGAAATTTGATTCCCGGATTCTCCCGGAAAAGGGTGTAAAAGTCATCGCGAATCTCCCTTATTACATATCAACACCGATTCTGATGCGTCTCTTTGAATCGATCAGCCATTTCTCCCTGATTCTGATTATGCTCCAGAAGGAACTTGCTGAACGGATCACCGCAGGGCCCGGAACCAAGAAATACGGCTCCCTCAGCATTGCTGTCCAGTTCAATACTCAAGCGGATATTGTTTCCCATGTCCCTCGTACTGCATTCTATCCCGTGCCCAAGGTGGACTCCGCACTGGTACGGCTGCAGGTTCTCAGCCGTCCACCTGTGGAAGTAAAAAATGAAGAAAGTTTCTTCAGGATGGTCCGTGCAGCATTCGCGCAGAGAAGAAAAACCCTTCGCAATTCGCTGCTCAGTTCGGGACGATATCCAGCGGGGAAACTGGACAAGGCCTTTGAAGCAACAGGAATTCTTCCGGCCCGGCGCGCGGAAACGCTCTCGATCCAGGAGTTTGCCGAACTGTTTAAATTTCTTCAATAATTCTTCAACGCCGGGTAGAATCTACTTTGATTATGGATGATTATGTGATAAATGTTTTTATTCGGGAACCTTTTAATAATGGGACGATATGGCAACTCTTAATTTTACGAAAATGCAGGGAACGGGGAATGATTTTATCCTTGTTGACGGCACACAGCAACAGATCAATCAGATTGAAAAACATGCCCGATTCCTGTGTGATAGAAGATTCGGGATCGGTGCGGACCAATTGTTACTGATCCAAAGCACTGACAGAGCGGACTTTCGAATGCAGATCTTTAATGCCGACGGTTCGGAAGTGGAGATGTGCGGGAATGGCATTCGCTGCTTTGCCAAGTACCTTCGCGATCATGGCCTCACGTCCAAAGAGGTGATCCATATAGAAACCCTGGCAGGGATCATCAGGCCTTCCATACAGGGAGGTGAGGTTTCGGTGGACATGGGTGAACCGGTTCTCTCGGGACCGGAGATCCCGGTCAATATGGAAGGTCAAATCATCGGGGAAACGCTCTCTGTAGATAACAGGGAACTTGTCATGACCTGCGTCTCCATGGGGAATCCCCATTGTGTCATCAAGGTTCAGGACGTAGAGGCATTCCCGGTGGGAAAGGTCGGACCGAGTATCGAGACCCATGCACTCTTCCCCAACAGGACCAATGTTGAGTTTATACAGATCCTAAACGATCATGAGATCAGGATGCGGGTCTGGGAACGTGGAGCCGGAGAGACCCTCTCCTGCGGTACGGGCGCTTGTGCCTCCACGGTGGCATCGGTGCTCAACCAATGGACGGGAAGAAATGTTCTGGTCCACCTCAAGGGCGGGGACCTCAAGGTGCGATGGAATGAGGCAAATCGCGTGATCCTCACGGGACCGGCCCAGGAGGTCTTTTCAGGTGAGATCAATATCTAGGGGCTATGGAGGAGAAGGAGATGTCACGACCTGCCGAACATTGTACGTCCTGTGGCAAGGAGATGCTTGAAGGAGCTCTCTTCTGCACATTTTGCAGCGCGGAGCGCATGAGAGCATCGGCATTCATGACTCAGGACGGTTCCAGACAGGTCTATGAGGTCAAGAAGATCGGAATCGGGTCACTGGTGAAACTTTCCTTTATGATCAACGCATTGGCCGGCCTAATACTGGGTATTTTCGTTGCAGGGATCGGCTTGTCAGGGCTTCCGATACCATTGGAAGGAGCAGACTTTCTGGGACCGGGACTATGGATTGTTGCGGTGATCGCCGTACCCGTGTTCTATGGTCTGGTCGGTGCCCTATTCGGGCTGATCATGGGCTTCCTGTACAACCTCCTGGCCTGGGCTGTAGGAGGGATCCGGATTACTCTCAAGAGCGAATAGAGGAGGTGTTATGTTTCAAGGAACATTACCTGCCATCATTACACCCTTCACAAAAGAGGGACGAATTGATGAAGAGGCCCTACGGGCATTGATACAATTTGTTATGGATGAAGGTGTGGACGGGATCGTCCCATGCGGGACCACCGGCGAATCGGCCACCCTCACTCACGAAGAACACAAGAATATCGTCCGGATCGCGGTTCAGTCCGTCAACGGGAAGGTACCGGTCCTGGCCGGGACCGGATCCAACTCCACAGCGGAAACCATCGACCTGACGCGGGCGGCAAAGCAGGCCGGTGCAGACGGCGCCCTGCTGATCTCACCCTACTACAACAAACCGACCCAGGAAGGAATCTATCAGCATTATAAAAAAGTGGCTGAAGAGACAGCTTTTCCTCTGGTCCTCTATAATGTCCCGGGCAGGACAGCATTGAACATGCTTCCTGAAACTTTAGCCCGTCTCTCAAAAATTAAAGAGATCATCGGGATCAAGGAGGCCTCGGCCGATCTTTATCAGATCAGCAGGATCATTCAGCTGTGCGATGATGATTTCCTGGTCCTCTCAGGAGATGACTTTACGGTCTATCCCACCTTGAGTATCGGCGGTAAAGGCGTGATATCCGTGGTTGCAAATGTTGCACCCAGGAAGATGTCCGATATGACCCATGCTTTCTTCAACAGAGATTTCGAGCAGGCCCGGGCCCTGCATTACACATTGCTTGAGCTGATGGATGCCATGTTCCTTGAGACCAATCCGGTTCCGGTCAAAACCGCCCTGCACCTGATGGGGAAGTGCAAAGAGGAGTTCCGCCTCCCCCTTTGCAGAATGGGAGAAGCAAACCGGAACAAACTGATCGAGACCATGAAGGAATACGCCCTGATCAAGTAGGGATGATAGAAAAGAGTGCCATGAAGATACTGGAGACCACCGCCCCTGGATTTAACAAACAACTCGCCAACTTTCAGAAGAGGAGCGGCCGGATCCCTGAAGAGATCAACCAAACTGTTCAGGAGATTCTTGGCCGTATCCGGACAGAGGGTGACCAGGCACTGTTTGCTCTGACCCGTCAGTTCGATGGCATCACCATCGATCACCATTCCGTTAAAGTGGATCCTGAAGACGTCAAGAGTTCCGAAGCCAGGATCGATCCGGATGCCCTGTCATCCTTAAAAGCCTCGGCATCACGGATCAGGACGTTCCACGAAAAACAGAAAGAAACGACCTGGAACGTCACAGACAGTAAAGGATCCACCGTCGGACAGATTGTCCGCCCGCTGAAACGGGTCGGAATCTATGTGCCGGGAGGAAAGGCTGCCTATCCTTCGTCAGTATTGATGAACGCCATACCGGCCAGAGTCGCCGGTGTGGAGGAAATCATTATGGTCAGTCCCACACCGGATGGCAAAATCAATCCCCATGTCCTGGCTGCGGCACACATCGCAGGGGTGGACCGGATTTTCCGGATTGGGGGAGCACAGGCCGTCGCGGCCCTGGCCTATGGCACGGACACGGTTCCACAAGTAGACAAAATAGTGGGCCCGGGCAACATCTATGTGGCCCTGGCCAAAAAACTGGTATTTGGTGTGGTGGATATCGATATGATCGCCGGGCCCAGTGAAATCCTGATCATCGCGGACCAGACCGCTGATCCGGACTTTGTCGCTGCCGACATGCTGTCCCAGGCTGAACACGATGAGTTGGCGTGGTCTGTTCTGGTGACCACATCCCGTTCCCTGATGCAGGCTGTGCAGAAGTCCATAGAAAAACAGCTTCAAACTCTGCCGCGGCGGGAAATTGCAGAGAAGGCCCTTGAAAATTTCGGAACCATGGTCCTTGTCAAAGACCTGCAGGAAGGGGCACGGGTGGCCAACTCGATCGGTCCCGAACATCTGGAGGTAATGACGCAGAACCCGACGGACCTCCTGGACCTCCTGGAAAATGCCGGGGCCATCTTTCTCGGGCCCTACTCCCCCGAACCCATTGGGGATTACATGGCCGGGCCCAACCATGTCCTGCCCACCGGTGGAACCTCCCGTTTCTTCTCACCTCTGCACGTGGGTGACTTTTATAAACGATCCAGCCTGATCTCCTTCACACGAGAAGGGTTTGATGACGTGGCGGAAGACACGATCCGCCTTGCTGAACTCGAAGGACTGCCGGGACACGCCCGCTCTGTCCGGATCCGTAAAGAGAAAGGCTGACGGCTATGAACCCCCTTGATTTACTGCGGCCGGAGATCCGGGCGCTTCAACCCTATACCATTGAAGAAACGTCGGCCCGGATCAAGTTAGATGCCAATGAGAGCCCCTTTGACCCTCCTGACGAGATCATGCAGGAGGTTTTTGAAGAATTTGGACGGATCCATGTGAACCGATATCCCGACCCAAAAACTGCACAATTGAAGAAACAGATATCCAATCAGTTTCAGATCGAAACCGACCGGATTCTCCTTGGGAATGGTTCCGACGAATTGATCAGTTACCTGATCACCACCTTTACAGGACAGGACAAGGGGGTGTTATATCCCACACCGACCTTCTCCATGTACGGCATCCTTGCCAGCATTCTGGGACAGCCGGCCATGGGATTCCCCATGGATGATCATTTTCAGATTGACTCGAAACGTTTTATTCAGACGGTTCAGGACCGTTCCCCCCAGATCATCTTTCTGGCTTCACCCAACAATCCCACAGGGAACACGATTCCTGTTGAAACCATTCTGGATATCCTGAAAAAATCCCGAACCCTTGTGGTCGTTGACGAGGCCTATATCGATTTCTCCGGACATCAGGGCTGCATCAAATTCCTTGCGACCTATCCCCACCTGATTGTCCTGAGGACACTGTCCAAGATCGGGATGGCCGCACTGCGCATCGGGATCCTGGCCGGCAGCCCGGAGGTTGTCCGTGAACTGGAAAAGATCCGGCTGCCCTACAATATCAACACCCTCTCCCAGCTCACGGCATCGGTTCTTCTCCGTCATCCCGAACCTCTCAGGGAACAGATTCAAATGATCATTTCGGAACGGAAAGCCCTCGCCCATGCCATGTCCCGCATCTCGGCGCTGGAGCTGTTCCCTTCGGAGGCTAATTTTATCCTTTTCCGGACTCCTGATGCGGACAAACTCTATGAGAGCCTTCTGAATTTCGGTATTCTGATCCGCAATCTGAATCAGCCCGGTTCACTTAAGGGATGCCTGCGGGTAACCGTGGGAAGGCCTGAAGAGAACAAGGAGTTTCTGAAACATCTACAAAGCTTTTTTAATCACTAAATTTGAAACCGCTCTTGTCCCCGGGAGGGAAAGGATATGCCCAAAAAGTCAAAGACGGAACGGAAGGCAAAAATAACAAGAAAGACCAAGGAAACTTCCATCAAGATCAGCCTGAACATTGATGGCCCCGGAGAATACCACATTAATACACCGATCCCTTTCCTGAACCACATGCTGGAACTCTTTGCCCGGCATGGCCTGTTTGAACTGACCATTCATGCCGAGGGGGATACGGAAGTCGATTTCCATCACACCGTGGAGGATGTCGGGATCTGTCTGGGAAAGGCCTTTGACAAGGCCCTGGGTGAGAAACGGGGGATTGCCCGGTACGGACATGCCGCCGTTCCCATGGATGAAACACTCGCTCAGGTAACGGTGGATCTTTCCGGAAGGCCCCATCTGATCTTCAATGCCGATCTCCCCAAAGAGAAAGTGGGAGATTTCGATCTGGAACTGTCTGAAGAATTCTTCAGGGCCTTTACAAACCATATCAAAGCCAACATCCATATTAACCTGATTTATGGTGAAAATCTTCATCATATAATGGAAGCCATCTTCAAATCCGCAAGCCGTGCCTTGGATCAGGCAACGTCTCTGGACCAGCGGAACACCGGAATTCCATCCACCAAAGGGACTCTTGAGTAACCCTTTCTTCTTGAAAAAACCGGAAACTTCTCATTGAAAAGGGGGCACAAGTTTGTTATAGTATTAATAATAAGAAGAATGCCCTTGATTTCATGTAAATTACTCTTATTTTTCAGGAAATAATGATGCAACATAGAGATAAGGTCCTGATCGTTGATGACGATAAATCTATGCGCCAATCTCTCCGTTCGGTTATGGAAGAGGAGGGATATGTGGTTCTGGAAGCAGACAATGGGGCTTCCGGACTTCAGAAGATCAAGATAGAACAACCTGACCTCGTCCTGCTCGATATTGTCATGCCCAGCCTGGATGGAATCAAGGTCTGCAAAGCCGTCAAGACCGATCCGGATCTGGAAAAGACACTCGTGATCATGACCACATCCAAGGGGAGCAAGGAGGATGTCATTCGGGGCCTCGAATCCGGAGCGGACGACTACATCGTCAAACCCTTTGATAAAAGTGAGCTCCTTGCCCGGATCAGGACCTCCCTGAGAGCGGGACATCTTCTCAGGCAGCTGGAACGGGAGAAACGAGACCTCCTGGCCATCCTGGATATCAGCAATGCCATTACCTCCACCCTCGACTCCAAGGAAGTCCTCTACTCCATCGTCAAGAAGATTTCCGAAATCATTGACGTCTCCCGCTGTTCCATTGTCCGAATCAACTCCGATGAAAAAAAAGGTTTTGTCGTGGCCACCAATGAAGACCCGGACATCTTCAATATTGAGATTGACCTGATAAAATATCCTGAGATTCTCAAGGTTCTCGAGACCAAGGATATCGTGGTTATCAATGATATCGAAAATGATCCTCTTGTGGAATCGGTGCGGGATAACCTTATTGGAGCGGATTTCAACTCTCTTCTTGTCCTCCCGGTCATCATGAAGCAGAATGTCATTGGAACCATTCTCCTGCGAACTGCCCGCCGGGACCGTTCTTTTTCGGAACGGGAGATCCAGTTCTGTCAGATCGTTGCCAATGCAGCGGCAAACGCCCTGATCAATGCCTCTCTTTTTGAATCCATGGAACTGGCCAATATCCATCTGGAAAAGCTGGCCACAACCGACGGGCTTACGGGGATCTTCAACCACCGATATTTCTACAGACGGCTGGACGAAGAGTTCAATCGGGCTGAACGTTACAACACTCCGCTTTCGGCCATCATGGTGGATGTAAACAATTTCAAAGAGATTAATGATACGCTTGGACACAGGACCGGCGACCAGGTGTTGAAAGAACTGGCCGTTATTCTCAAGTCCATCATCCGGAGAAGTGATATTGTCGCCCGGTATGGCGGGGACGAATTTATCGTTCTCCTTCCTCAGACCGATCGCCAGGGCGCTGAAATAGAAGCCCAACGTGTCTTTCAATCCATCATGGATCACGAGTTTGAAACCATGAAAGAAACCCGCCTCATCATCAGTTACGGCCTCTCCACCTACCCGAATGAAAAAATCATAAAAGCCGATGACCTGGTGACGGCTGCAGACCGTGAACTATACGCCAACAAGGCCAGGTTTAAGTCACAGGCAACCGCGCAATCCTAATCACCTCTTGACATTGTCTCCACCACCTTTTACAATTCTTTGTTACATTATTGCAGACGAGGAATGTATGATTGCGATCATTGACTATGGAATGGGTAATCTTCGAAGCGTACAGAAGGGATTTGAAAAGATGGGCTACCATGCAGAAGTGGTCCGGGATAGAGCCTCCATACAGAAGGCCTCCGGTCTGGTCCTTCCCGGTGTGGGCGCCTTCAAGGACTGCATGCATAACCTGAAAGAACTTCAACTTCTCGAACCGATCGTTGAACAGATTCAATCAGGTAAACCCTATCTGGGGATCTGTCTCGGATTGCAGATCCTTTTCACAGTCAGCGAAGAATTCGGTGAACACAAGGGCCTGAATCTGATCCCCGGGAAAGTTGTCCGGTTCAATTTCAAACGTACTAACCAGGGAAAAAATGGCTCCCTCAAGATTCCCCATATGGGTTGGAACACCATTCACAAGGTGAACCCTCCGCCCATCCTCAAGGATGTACCAGACCAGACCTTTCTCTATTTTGTCCATTCCTACTACGTGGTCCCGGAGAATCCTGATGTCATCGCTACAACCACGCATTACGGAATCGACTTTACCTCGATGATCTGGAAAGAGAATATCTTCGCGATGCAGTTTCATCCGGAAAAAAGCCAGGAAACGGGACTCTCAATATTGAAACAGTTTGCCATGCTGGCTGAAGGTTGAATGATCAACCTGATGGATATTGTAAGCACATACCTGAATCCGTTGAATCTCAAGAACGGCAAGCCCTATTCCCTATTTATCCATTGATTTTTGATCTCTTTTGTTTTATTTTAATGGGAATCTAATTCACCAGGTGAAGGGATATAAACCGCCATGATATTAAAAATTGCACTGTTCTTTTATCTCCTGTCGACCATTAATTGTCTCATCTATTTTGTAGCACCCAAGAAGAGCCTGGGGAGGATCTACCTGTTCAGCGCCATCATCGGTTTTATCCTGCACACAGCGTCGATTGTTTTGGAATATACCCAACTGGGCCATATCCCTGTCACCAACTTTCAGGAAGGAATGTCCTTTCTATCCTGGACCATTATACTCGTCTTCCTGATTCTGGAATTCCGATACAAGATTCTGATTCTCGGCTCCTTTATTATCCCTCTGGCCTTCGTCTCCCTGCTCTATCCGGCACTCTTGGCTCATGAAGCCCGTGAGCTCTCTCCACTGCTCCAGAGTTCCTGGCTCGTCTTCCATGTGTCCCTGGCCTTTTTGGGAGATGCCGCATTTGCCCTGGCTTTCGCCATCAGCATCATGTATATCCTTCAGGAGAACCAGTTAAAGGCCCGGCGCTTCGGATCCACCTTTCGAAAGCTCCCCTCTCTTGAGGTGCTGGATGCCTTGAACCACCGGGTCATTACCATCGGCTTCCTGCTTCTGACGCTCGGCATCATCACCGGTGCACTGTGGGCCCGCTCCACACTGGGCAGTTACATCCAGGGAGACCCCAGAGAGATCTGGTCGATTATCACCTGGGTGATCTATGCAGCTCTCCTGCACGGAAGATTTACCGTGGGATGGCGGGGCCGGCGGTCCGCGATAATGGCCATCGTGGGCTTTGCCGTCCTGGTCTTTGCCTTTGTCAGCATCAATCTGTTTATGCCCAGCTATCATAATCCGGAGCGTTTTTAATGGGAATCTTATTAGTCGGGATGAGTCACAAGACGGCACCGGTGGAACTCCGCGAGAAGCTCTCCATGCCCGATGAGTCCCTTTCCGACTTGCTCACGAACCTAAAGAGTGAGAATGTCCCGGAATGCCTGATCCTCTCTACCTGCAACCGCGTGGAGATCCTTGCGCACTGTACAAATCCCGAGAAAGGGATTGATGAGATCAAGAATTTTCTGAGCGCACAGCACCAGACAACCGCTGCAGACCTGGAACCTCATGTCTATATCCAGGAGGGGGAAACGGCGGTGCGGCATATCTTTGAGGTCGCCTCGTCCCTGGATTCCATGGTGGTGGGGGAGCCCCAAATCCTGGGACAGATCAAGAACGCCTACACCATTGCTTCCGAAAATCAGACGTCCGGCTTGATCCTGAACCGTCTCATGCATAAGGCCTTTTCCGTGGCCAAGCGGGTCAAGACCGAGACACGGATTGCCCAGAATGCCGTCTCCATCAGTTATGCGGCGGTAGAGCTTGCCAAAAAAATCTTTGAAGATCTCGGTGAAAAAACCGTGATGTTAATCGGTGCCGGTGAAATGATTGAACTTGCAGCACGGCACCTGATGAACAATGGAGCCAAGTCCATCCTGGTCACGAACCGGACCTATAGCCGGGCTGTGGAACTGGCCCAGGAATTTAACGGCAGTGCGATCCGTTTTGACAGTTTTACCGACTCCCTGATCCGGACCGATATTATAATTTCCTCCACCGGATCCCCCCACTACATTTTGAACCATCACGATGTCAAAGAGGTTCTCCATCAGAGGCGGAACAAGCCTATTCTGATGATCGACATCGCTGTCCCCCGGGATCTGGACCCGGAGATCAATAAAATAGACAACGTCTATCTTTATGATATTGATGATCTGCAGTCGGTAGTGGATACCAATATCCAGGAAAGGGAAAAAGAAGCGGAGAAGGCTTATGAAATCGTTGCTGAAGAGGTCCAGACTTTTCTCAGATGGATCGCTTCTCTGGATGTCACCCCCATGATCGTTCTGCTCAGAGAACGTTTTGAACAGATCCGTCAGGAAGAACTTCAAAAGACGCTGCCCCGCCTGAACGGGATTTCAGAAAAAGAAAAGAAAGATATTGAAACCATGGCCATCGCCATGATCAACAAAATTCTTCACGGTCCCTTAAAGGCACTGAAGACACACAGCAATCAGGACGATAAGGATACCCTTATCCAGATAATTAAAGAGATCTTTCAGCTCCATGATTCTGAAAAGGAGTAAACAGCATTACCATTACAGTACTCCGTGATAACCGTCATGCGAGGACAAAGCGTTTAAATTTGGATCAGACTCATTGATCATTCATCTTAGCACACAGGTTATTTTATGCAAAAAAAAGAGATACGAATCGGAACACGGGGAAGCCAACTTGCCCTCTGGCAGGCAAACTGGGTCAAAGATTCCCTGGAATCACAGTATCCCAACCTGGATGTTGCCCTGGTCAAAATAAAAACCACAGGGGACAAGATCCTGGATGTCCCGCTTGCAAAGGTCGGGGGCAAGGGGCTCTTTGTCAAGGAGATCGAGGAAGCCCTCCTGGACGGGCGGATCGACCTGGCCGTCCACAGCATGAAAGACGTTCCCACGGACCTGCCTGATATGCTCCATCTGCCGGTGATCCGGGAGCGTGAAGATCCCCGGGATGCGCTGCTCTCCAAAGGCAAGACCTTCTCTGACCTTCCTCAGGGAGCAAAAGTTGGGACCAGCAGCCTTCGCAGGCAGGCACAGCTCCTTCACTTGCGGCGGGACCTCAAAATGGAGTCTCTCCGGGGGAACCTGGACACCCGAATCCGGAAACTCGATACAGAAGGGTTTGACGCCGTGATCCTGGCCGCGGCAGGGATCCGCAGGATGGGATGGTCAGACAAGATAACGGAACTCCTCTCCACGGACATCTCATTGCCGGCCATTGGGCAGGGAGCCGTAGGGATTGAGTGCCGGAAGGAGGATCCCGGGGTCAATGACCTGATCGCTTTTCTCCAGCATAATGAAACCTATGACGCAGTCAGGGCAGAACGGGCTTTGCTTAAAAGACTGGAAGGGGGATGTCAGGTCCCGATCGCAGCCTATGCCGAGATTCAGGAGGGTTCCTTACGTCTCAGGGGGCTAGTCGGGAGCGTGGATGGAAAAGTATTGATCCGTGAAGAGATCAGCGGAACCCGGGTGCAAGGTGAAACGCTCGGGATCGAACTTGCAGAACGCCTTCTTACCCACGGTGCAGGCAAAATCCTGGAGGAAGTCTACAGGAATCTGAGATAATCCTTTACTCAAGCAGCATCCAATCCTTTTTCATTGTTGACCCTGATCAAGGCACAAACGGTCCGGAGAGAACAGATTGAATACGAAACAGAAACGAACAGGAAAGATCTATCTGATCGGGGCCGGGCCGGGGCACCCCAAACTGATTACCCTCAGGGCCATCGAATGTATTCAGGATTCGGATATGATAATCTATGACCACCTGGCCAACCAGAAATTTCTCCAGTATGCAAGAAAAGGGTGCAAGATCATCTACGCCGGGAAAACCGGCGTCCACCATACCCTGCACCAGGAAGAGATCAACCAGATCCTGATCGAAAAAGCCCGGGAAGGTTTTACTGTCGCACGGCTCAAGGGTGGGGACCCCCTCCTCTTCGGACGTGGAGGTGAAGAGGCCGAGGAAGTCCTACACCAGGGTATCGATTTTGAAATTGTTCCAGGAATCCCTGCGGCTATCGGTGCCGCCGCTTATGCAGGGATCCCCCTGACCCACCGGAACCTCTCTTCCACCGTGGCCTTTATCACCGGACACGAAGGGGCGGGAAAGACCGGTCCCACTGTGGACTGGGAAAAGCTCAGCACAGGGGTCGGCACTCTGGTCATCTACATGGGAATTGGTAACCTGAAAGATAATGTTCAGAAGCTTTTGGACCATGGCCTGTCTCCGGATACACCGGTCGCATTGGTCCGATGGGCCACCACTCCGGACCAGGCGACCCTGTGCGGGGACCTCTCGAATATCCATGAAAAAGCGAGATCTGTTAATTTCAAGGCGCCGGCGGTCATGATCGTGGGACAGTGTGTCACCCTGAGAGAGAAGCTGAAATGGGCAGAACGGCTCCCTCTATTCGGCAAGCGGATCGTGCTGACACGGGAGAGAATACAGGCAGGCCGTTTCTCAGAAAACCTGGAACGTTTCGGTGCAGAGATCTTTTATCTCCCCACGATCAGCATCGTTCCTCCCGAGAGTTTCGACATGGTCGATCGTGCCATTGATGAGATCGACACCTTTGAATGGATTATCTTGACCAGCGCCAATGGTGTCACAGGATTCCTGGACCGACTCATGGCCCGGGGCCATGATGCCCGGGACCTGAAGGGGATCAAGATATGTTCCGTGGGTACTGCGACGGCCCGCAGCCTTCATGAAAGGGGGATCCGTACAGACCTGATCCCAACAGAATTCAGGGCAGAAGGGATCATCAACACCCTGGCAAAAATCGGAAGGGTCAAGGGGAGCAGGATCCTGATCCCCAGGGCTGAAAAGGCCCGGGAGATCCTCCCCGACCATTTACGTCAGGCCGGGGCCGACGTGATGGTCGCTCCGGTCTACCGGAATCTTCCCCCGGAGATCGACCCTAAAGACCTGGAAGAGATCCTGGTCAAAAGAAAAACCCACCTGATGGTCTTTACCAGCCCGTCGAATGTAAATAACTTCATGCGCGCAGTGGAACAAGAGGGCCTGCAAGATAGACTTTCAGGGATCACGATCGCCTGCATCGGGCCGGTCACGTCAAAAGCCGTACGCAAAGCAGGCCTGGAGGTGACCCTGGAACCTGAAGAGTCAACACTCGAATCTCTGTCCGAATCGATCTTGCGTTATTACGGAAAAACAGGTAAAGTGAAGATCCAATAGGAGGCATAAAAAACATGATATTTCCCAGCTATAGACCGCGGCGGTTGCGGAAGAATACTGCATTCAGAAGGATGGTCCGCGAAACAGACCTCACCGTTAATGATCTGATCTATCCCATGTTCGTGATCCACGGAAAACAGGTTAAGAATGAGATCTCCTCCATGCCCGGAAACTTCCAGCTCTCTGTGGACAACCTGGTCAAAGAAGCACGCAAGGTTCATGGCCTGGGGATCCCTGCTGTGATTCTTTTCGGGATTCCCAAGACCAAGGACGAGGTCGGCTCCGGGGCTTACGACGAAAAAGGGATCATCCAGACAGCGGTCAAGGCCCTCAAGGACAAGGTCCCGGACCTCATGGTCATCACCGATGTCTGCCTCTGTGAATACACCAGTCATGGTCATTGCGGTATCGTGGAAGATGGGGAGATCCTGAACGACCCAACACTGGAACTCCTTGCCAGAGAAGCGGTATCCCATGCCCGGGCCGGTGCCGATCTGGTGGCACCGTCTGACATGATGGACGGTCGGGTCGGGGCGATCCGCGATGCCCTCGACGATGAAGGATTCGATGACATTCCCATCATGTCCTATGCGGTCAAGTATTCCTCGGCCTTTTACGGGCCTTTCCGGGATGCGGCCGAATCTCCGCCCTCTTTCGGAGACCGGTCCTCTTACCAGATGGACCCTGCCAATACGCGGGAGGCCATGCGCGAGGCCGAACTGGACGTGGCCGAAGGAGCGGATATTCTCATGGTCAAACCTGCCCTTCCCTATCTGGATATTATCTACCGCGTACGGGAAGAATTTGACCTTCCCGTGGCTGCCTACAACGTCAGCGGTGAATTCTCCATGCTCAAGGCCGCAGCCAAGAAGGGATGGCTGGACGAGAAGAAAGTGATGATGGAATCGCTCCTCTCTATCAAACGGGCCGGTGCCGACCTGATTCTCACATACTGGGCCAGGGAAGCGGCCAAACTGCTTCAAGACTGAAAGGAGAAAGACATGTTCCTAAGGCGTTATCATGGTGAAATCATCTTTCATCTTTTCAGCCTGATCTTTTTTGACCTCATCTATTTCATCGTCCTCATGATGCTCATGATACAGGAAAACCTCTGGCTCTGCCTGTCCTCACTCCTGGTTTTCGGATACCTCCATCTCCAGTATTTCAGGAGCTTCTGCCGGAACATACGATGGACGCTTATCATGCCCCATGTCATTTTTCCGGTCCTGCTGAGCTTGATTGCATTTCTGACCTATACCTTATAACGTATTCATCGTAATCCTAATCTTAGTCCATATTATAATATAGAAAAGGATGAATACGATTACGATTACGATTACGAATACGATTATGATTACGATTATGATTATGAATTTCAAAATCCTGATAGAATAAAATCACAATAACCCCTGAGAATTACTTTCACTCTCTTTCCATTGACAGAGAACCCTGAAAATGTTACTTATTTTTGGAATCGTTTAACCAGGGAGAAGAGATTATGCCAAATCGATCAGAGAAACTGTTTGAACAAGCAAAGAAATTGATTCCCGGAGGGGTCAACAGTCCTGTCCGGGCCTTTCAATCCGTAGGCGGGACCCCTCTCTTTATTGAACGTGCAGAAGGGTGCAGGATCTTTGATGTGGAAGGGATTGCCTATATTGATTATGTGGGTTCCTGGGGGCCCATGATTGTGGGTCACGCCCATCCAAAGGTGATTGAAGCCCTGACCCGGGCCCTGTCCAGGGGGACAAGCTTCGGAGCGCCCACGGAACTGGAAATAGAGCTGGCCAAGATGGTCGTGGAGGCCGTGCCATCCATTGAGATGGTTCGGATGGTTAATTCCGGCACCGAGGCTACCATGAGCGCCATTCGCGTGGCAAGAGGCTATACAGGCAGAGACAAGATCATCAAACTGGAAGGGTGCTACCACGGTCATGCAGACGGGCTGCTGGTCAAGGCAGGGTCCGGGGCCACAACACTGGGTGTACCCACCAGCCCCGGTGTCCCCGCGGATTACGCCAGAAATACCATCACCGCCCCTTACAACGATCTCAGTGCTATTGAAGAAATCGTCAGCAAAGAAGGTGATCAAATCGCCTGCATCATTCTTGAACCCTTACCGGGAAACATGGGAGTGATCCCCCCCAAACCAGGATACCTTGAAGGCCTCAGAAAACTCACAGCAGAAAAGGGGATCGTTCTGATCTTTGATGAGGTGATGAGCGGATTCAGGGTGGCCTACGGCGGAGTGCAGGAACGGTACGGAATCCGGCCGGACCTGACCACATTGGGAAAGGTAATCGGCGGAGGCCTTCCCGTGGGTGCCTACGGCGGCAAAAAGGAGATCATGGAACAGGTCTCACCCTCGGGCCCCATTTATCAGGCCGGGACCCTCTCAGGGAACCCTCTGGCCATGACTGCAGGGATTGAAACCCTCAAGATCCTTTCTCGGTCCGGGACCTATGAAACCCTGGAGAAGAAAACAGAAATGCTCTGCAAGGGTATTGAATCGGCCTTTGAAAAAGCCGGAGTATCGGCCTATCATACACAGGTGGGGGCCATGTTCTGCACCTTCTTTACAGAAGAGGACGTGACGGATTATACCAGTGCCTCCCGCTCAGACACAAAACGATTCGGAAAGTATTTTCACCAGATGCTGACCCATGGAGTGAACTTGGCCCCGTCCCAGTTCGAAGCAGCCTTCATGTCTCTGGCCCATACGGATGAGGATATTCAACAAACCATTGAAGCCTGCGAGAAGAGTCTCAACACCTTATGAGATGAGGGCGAATCTCTCACTAGAAAGAAGTGTCGAATAGGAAGTTCAAAATAAACAGCACACCACAGAACTTCTGACGGGGTTAACCCGGATATTGCATGAGTAAATCTATTACGAGGCCGGATAAGCTGCCGTATACGGCGTTACAGAAAATTCCCTGACTTCGAAATATTTCAATATGTCTTCAGCCAGAAAATTTTCTGTGTCTTGCCTACGGCGCTTCTACGACCTCTCATGACGATCACTCATGCAATATCCGGGTTAATCTGCTGTGACAAAGGCGGAATAGTTCTGTTTTTGAAGGCGGTGAGAAAGTTTCTGTGCATCTTCTTCCCTGGTGTATTTCCCGACCCGGACCCTGTAGAAGGTCTCTTTACGATCGTTCCATTCACGGATAAATACCGTATTGTACATCGAATCAAGAGATCTTTTTAAATGCAGGGCGTTCTCTTTCTTCAGGAAGGAACCAACCTGGACCGTATAGGTCATGGAACCTGAAGACGTCTTCCCTTTCGTGGATGAATAATACCGGTTGTCTCCCAGCTCTATGATTTCAACACGAGCCGGGACCACCCCGTCCTCGACCATACCCAGGGCTTTTGCCCCACCGTATGAGAGATCAATAATCCGTCCCCGGATAAAGGGCCCCCGGTCATTAATTCTGACCACCAGAGATTTTCCGTTCTTCCGGTTGGTCACCTTCACCTTGGAGCCGAGGGGCAGGGTCTTGTGTGCGGCGGAGATCCTGTACATATCATAGACCTCACCGTTGGCGGTCAAACGGCCGTGAAATTTTTTACCGTACCAGGAAGCCTTGCCGTACTCCACACGCTTCCCCGCCTCGGTCCGGACACTCGTCGGATGTACCGAACATGCGGTGGTTGACAAAAAGATCATGGCGATGATGAACAGGAACTTTCCGTGTGTTGCAAAAGGTACTGTTCCCGAAGCCAGGTCATGATTAACCCATGGTATACTTCTCATCCAGACTCTCAAATTCTTCCATCTCCCTTTTCTGTTCTTCATATCCGCTCCGTCCCATCAGCGCATAGGTCGCGGCCTTTCCGGCCTCAACACCGGGTTGGTCCAAGGGGTTGATCCTGTAAAGACCGCCCGAAAACAGGGTCTGAATCTCATACATCATGAAGAGCTGTCCCAGGGTAAAAGGATTGACCTCACGCAATGTTATGGTCAGGTTTGGGCGACGGTGCTTGGTGAGGGCATAGGTGGTCCCTTTCTGTTCGGCCTGGATCAGTTCATTCAGGGTATGCCCCCCCAGATAGGAGATCCCCTCCATCTCTTCATAGCTTTTCGGGATCTCCATCTCATGGTTGTATTTTTCGACACCGACGAAAGTAAAGACCTTGTTGTTGGGGCCCTCCACATAGAGCTGGACTTGAGAATGCTGGTCTGTGGTCCCCAGCGCCTTGACCGGCGTCTGTCCTGTATTCACCTCCCGTCCGTCCAGTGCATGCCGCTTGCCCAGACTTTCCGCCCAGAGCTGGCAATACCAATCCGCAAAATCCCTCAGGGCGTGGACATAGGGCATCATCACAGAAATATGCTTGCCTCTCTTTGTGTCTAGGATGAAATGAATGGCTGCATTCAGATAAGCGGGATTTTCCCAGAGCTTGGCCTTTCTGCAGCGACGCTCCATGAACGAGGCCCCGGCAAGGAGTTCCCGAATATTGATCCCGGAGAGGGCTGCAGAGAGCAAACCTACAGGGGTTAGTACAGAGAAACGTCCGCCTACGCCCTCGGGAATGACAAGGGTGCGGTATCCGTCTCTTTCAGCCGCCCTCTTCAGGTTTCCTTTGGACTTGTCCGTAGTGACCAAAATATGCCGGGAATGATTCTCACTCCCAACCGCATCGATCAAGGCCTCCCTGCAGATCAGGAAGTTGGCCATGGTCTCAGCGGTCCCGCCGGATTTGGTGATCACATTAATACAGGTCTTCTTCAAGTCCATGATATCAAGGAGTCCCTTAAGGCGATCGGGATCCACATTGTCCAGGACATATATCTTCGGCGCCCTTTTCCTCCCGGTTTTGGAAAGTTCATTATAATAAGGGTGATGGAGTGCCTGCTGAAGTGTAATATTCCCCAGGGCCGAACCGCCGATTCCAAGCACCACAAAATGATCACACCATTTTTTAACCGACTTGGCCACCTCCAGGATCTCCTTCACATCCTGGGCAGGAAGATCAATAAAGGGCAGTTCCCCGCGATCTCTTCTCTCCTTGATTTCGTGGTGAATATCCCTGGCCTCTGGAATCAGTGATTCAATCTCGCCATCAAAAACACCGTGCTCCTCTCCCATGAACTTGGCCATCACATGATTGTAGTCCAGGCGGATCGCCATCTCTTCTTTCCAGATCTTGTTCTTGTATGGGACCATGTATACCTCCTCCGCTCATCCTTGCGGTATCTGTATCTTCTATCATTAAACAGCCAGTGAATCAAGTCTCTCTTTGATGATTACAATCTTCCTAAAAAAAAAATCAATAATGGGCCTATTTCTTAAAACGTCAAGACATGAGAACCCACTGCGACACCAAGAGATTCCGCAACAGGGGGACACTTGGCCTTGAGTAGAAAGGCAATCTTTTTGTCAGTACCATAGAGTGTCTCAAAATGGCCCATCCCCTTCGCGATCACAAGATCGGACTCTTTCCACACCTGCAAAAATTCTTTTGAGGCATCAGTCAGAGGAAGACCGATGGCGTTCAGGGTGTGGGGAATAATTTTTACAATCTTATCAAACCTTAAATCGAGAAGGTCCTTGACCGTTGCATCATTCAGGATCGGCTCCTCTTTGGGGGAGGCCAGAACGTCCTTTCCCATCCTGACAAGCGTCTCGGCCAGGTACAAGTCAAATACAACCTCGCCGCAGTTATCCGTCAGATAGAGGATCATTTGTGCTTGTTCAATGTCTTTTTCAAATCGTTCAAAATGGTCGATGGTGAGCCCCTTTTGCAGCTCATCCTGCAAGGAATGCAGGGCCTCTCTCGAACCGTCTACACCGAAATCGATGGCATTTCCTGCTACAGCGGCAAGAACGATCTGGCGGAAGGAAGGATCCTTATCCCGAAGCCGGGACACAACCTCCAGGGCGACTTCATTGCTCTTCTTTTTCAACGGCGCATAAGGATCCTTCCCGGCCTGATCCATGACGTACTGATGGATCAGGGTACCCAGTTCTGCAGGAATCTTATTAGGAAATTCCTTATGCAAGAGCCCCATCACTCCCTCCATGACGGAGAGGCGTTCTGCAGGGTCTTTTATACTTCGTTCCACGGCATGCGTGGCCTGGTCCACGAGACATCGTGCACAGAGATAGGTGGCCTTTAACATATTGATAACTCTCTTTAATTCACTGGTTATACATTGAAGGCAATGACGGAAAAATGTAACGAATGGCTTAAAAAATTCTATCTATTCTCCCATGACCTTGACCTGGATCTCTTTTTCACGCTTGCCGTCGAACTCGGCATAGTAGATCGTCTGGTAGGTCCCGAGGTCCAGGTGGCCATGACTGACGGGTAGAGTAATATGATGGCCGCACAGGATGGCCCGAATGTGGGCATCGGCGTTTTCTTTGGGATCCGTTTGGTCATGATGATACCCTGCCCCCTGGGGCACGAGTCTGGCGAAAACCTTCTCCAGATCCAGAGTCAGCGTCTGATCGGAATCACTGACATAGACGGCAGAACTCGTATGCATGGGGTAAACCAGAGCGATCCCCTCAAGGATTCCGCTTTGGGTCACGACCTTCTCAACATCGTGGGTGATATTGATAATCTGGGTCCTCTCACTGGTCCGATGCCAGAGGAGATCCTTGTAAGATTTCATGACAGTATCTCCGATCCCTGTTCGGAAAGGATCTCAATAATACGGTCTCCCACTTCCTGAAGTGTCAGGTCGGAGGTATCGATGGTATAGTCCGCCCTGGCATAAAACGGTGATCGGGCCTCAAGGAGATCACGGATCTTTTTGAGGGGATCCCCGGTCTGCAGGATGGGCCTATGACTTGTGCCCTGGTTCCTCTTCAGGATCACCTCAGGAGAGGCTGTAAGGCAGATGACGGGCCCGGCTTTTTTCAAGGCTTCTATGTTCTGATCCCTGAGCACAATCCCCCCGCCGGTGATAATGACATGGCCGGATAGGGATGAGACGTCCCGAGCGGCCTGAGATTCCATATCCCGGAACACCGCCTCCCCCTCCTCCGCAAAGATCTCGGAGATGGTCTTTCCTGCCTCCTCTTCAATCATATCATCCGTATCCACCATCTTTAATGATAGACGCCGTGCCAGCTCTCTCCCGACAGTACTCTTCCCCGTGGCCATAAAACCGACCAGAACGATGTTGTTTGTCATCTTTATTTCCTAAACCTCTTTGTGAGAACCTCGAGCATAATCTCCACGGGCGCCTTTTCCCCGGTAAAGATCTCAAAGGCCAGGGCTCCCTGATAAAGAAGCATACCGATCCCGTTCATTGTCTTGTGCCCTTTTTCTCTTGCATCCCGGAGAAGCCGGGTCTCTTCCGGATTGTAAATCGCATCAAAGACCACGGTGCCGGAAGAGAGCCAGGGGACCTGGATCACCGGCGGATCATCGGGTTTCATCCCCACTGGTGTGGCATTGACAAAGAGTTCCTTGCCGGAAAGGGCCTCCTTAATCCTCGTCTCTTCCGCAGGGCAGACAGTCACCTTTGAGCGGGGGAAGTTCCGGGCCACGGCATCACACAGGGCTCGGGTGCGCTCCACTTCCAGGTCAGCGATCACGATCTCATGAGCCCCGGAAAGGGCGGACTGGAAACAGACCGCCCGGGACGCCCCTCCCGCACCCATGACAAAGATCTTTGTGGATTTAAGATCCACCCCGAGTTCTTTTTTCAGGGAGGTCTCAAAACCGTAGGCATCGGTGTTATAGCCCCTGAGTTTCCGATCCCGAACCTCAATGGTATTGACCGATCCGATCAGCTCGGCTTCTTCAGAGAGTTCGTCAAGATAGGGGATCACCTTCTCTTTATGCGGGATAGTCACGTTGACGCCGGTAATGCCGAGAGAGATGAGCGACTGCACGGCCTCTTTCAGGTTTTCAGGACGGACCTCGAATGGGAGATAGACCAAATCAAGGTTAAGGGCCTCAAAAGCAGCATTGTGCATGGCCGGTGAAAAGGTGTGATGCACCGGGTATCCGAAGAGGCCGGTAATTTTTGTCGTTCCCTTAATCTCCATAAAAGCTCCTATATCGAGGCAAATTCTATAGAAAAAGAGGTTTATTGTCAAACCGAAAAAAGTTGCAATAGTAAAACTTTCGTGTTAAAGTAATGCCGTTCTATCTCACTCTTCCTTCAAGAGTTCATAATTGCCCGCACTGTACGACCCATCTTGAAGATACCGAAACTAGATGATTAAAATGAAAATGACCAATCAAAAGTCAGATCTGCATTCACACAACATGAATACTGATATGCTTTAGGAGGGAAATAGCCTCTCTTCTTTTTATTGATCCTTAATTCTTGATGGTCTCGTAAGAAGTCCAAAGACTCCCTCTCCCTTGATGGGAGAGGTTGGGGTGAGGGTGACAAGCATTTACATTTCAGTCATATTGCATCCCCCTCCCCTCTGTCCCCTCCCGCCAAGGGAGGGGAAATGTGACTTCTTACGAATCCATCAATTCTTGATCTTTAATGTAATTGATGATAGCAAAAGTCTTCAGCAGTACTGTGGTGGGGATTGACGCCGTGGTCGTGGAAGTGGAGGTGGATCTGGCTAGGGGCCTTCCCTGCTTTTCCGTTGTCGGACTGCCCGATGTGGCGGTCAAGGAGAGCAAGGACCGGATACGGTCGGCCATAAAGAACTCGGCCCAGAAATTTCCATCCCACAGGATAACGATCAATCTGGCCCCGGCAGATCTGAAAAAGGAAGGTTCTGCATTCGACCTCCCTATGGCAGTGGGAATCCTGGCCAAGCAGGGTATCATCCATGAAGCGCCCCTGAAGGACCATATGATTGCGGGAGAACTCTCGCTGAATGGGCGGGTCAAGCCGATACGAGGGGCCCTCTCCATAGCTATTTGCGCCAAAGCCGAAGGGTTCCAGTCACTGGTCCTCCCCTCTGCGAATGCTCAGGAGGCGGCCATGGTCAGCGGAATCGATGTTTACCCCGTGGCCTCTCTGGCCCAGACGCTCTCATTTCTCAATCAGGAGATTCGTATCACACCAGAGGAGTCGGGTCTCTATCCGCTGCTCCAGAAACAAACCCATTACCCTCTCGATTTTTCTGATGTGCGGGGCCAGGAACACTCCAAACGCGCACTGGAATTGGCCTGTGCAGGAGAACACAACATCCTGATGGTCGGGCCACCGGGCTCTGGGAAGACCATGCTTTCTCGACGGCTTCCATCCATCCTGCCTGAAATGGCCCTCGCAGAGTCTCTCGAATCCACAAAAATTTACAGTATTGCCGGATTACTGAATCACCGGAAACGGATGATGGCGCAGCACCCCTTCCGCACCCCTCACCATACCATTTCCGATGCCGGAATGATCGGCGGCGGCACGTTCCCCAGGCCCGGGGAGGTGAGCATGGCCCACAACGGTATCCTCTTCCTGGATGAATTCCCTGAATTCAAAAAAAATGTCCTGGAATCACTGCGCCAGCCACTGGAGGACGGCTGTGTGACCATATCCAGGGCCGCGGGATCTCTGACTTATCCGGCCCGTTTTATGCTTGTCGCCTCCATGAACCCCTGCCCCTGTGGTTTTCTCGGTGACACCTACCATTCATGCCGCTGCAGTGCAGCACAGATTGAGCGTTACAGAAACAGGATCTCCGGGCCGCTCATGGACCGGATTGATATTCAGATCGAGGTCCCCGCTGTACAATACCAGGACCTTTCCGGTGACCGGACCGGAGAAGTCTCATCGGTTATACGAAAGAGAATCAATCGGGCAAGAACCATTCAAAGGGAACGCTTCCAGAATATGGGGATCTCCAGCAACGCCAGGATGACCACTCCGATGATAGAGAAATACTGCCGGCTCGATCCCGAGTCAGAGGAACTGTTAAAAGGAGCCATGTCCAGCCTCGGTTTTTCAGCCCGGGCCTACCACAGGATACTCAAGGTTTCACGAACCATCGCGGACCTGTGTGAAAAAGAAAGGATCCGTTCTGAACACCTGGCAGAAGCCATGCAATATCGTTGTCTGGACCGGCTTAGGAAAGAAGTCTGAAGACCCCGTCATCATTCACCCGGCGATCACTCATACAATATTAGGGTTAACCCGGATATTGCATGAGTGATCGTCATGAGAGGCCGTAGAAGAGCGACAGGCAATGGGGTGCCAGGCAGAACTGCCTGGGCACCCTTATTCTGGCTGAAGCAGGTTGCCAGGCAGGCGTGCCTGGCACCTACTATTTCGATGTCGGGAAATTTTTTGTAACGCCGCATCCGGCAACTTATTTGGCCTCGTAATAGATTCTCTCATGCAATTTCCGGGTTAAGCTTCTTTTTCTTGTCTGGGCCTGAAGATCCCGAAACTGCTGGTGTATCCG
>CAJICE010000163.1_pt1 | contig 29385 bp, 27 predicted proteins | sample 9199531 | NCBI WGS metagenome assembly CAJICE01 (sample SAMEA7708327, study PRJEB35096) | sediment metagenome | biome: marine neritic benthic zone biome [ENVO:01000025]; feature: sediment [ENVO:00002007]; material: shallow marine sediment [ENVO:03000034] sea grass bed [ENVO_01000059] ... | reverse complement strand
GGCAAACTTGTAAAACCTGACTCATATCTGTCAACCCCTGGAACACCTTCTGGATACCGTCCATCTTCAAGGTTGTCATCTTCTCCTGCAAAGCGATATCCTTTAAATCCTCTACCGATGCGCCCTTCTTGATGGCGACTTTCACATTTTCCGTACACAGGAGCAATTCATGAAGGGCAATGCGGCCCTTATAACCGGATTGGTTGCACTTCTCGCATCCCTCCTTCTTCATTAATTTGAGATCCTTGGTGTAGACAGGCAGATTGTGTTTCTCGAACCATTCGGGGCCATACGCCTGCACCAGTTCCTTGTATTCCCCGGCCCCGGGATGATAAGGCCTTCTGCAATATTCGCACAGTCTGCGGGCCAGCCGCTGTGCCAACACCCCCAGCAGCGCATCGGAAAATGTGAAGGGGTCCATACCCATCTCGACCAGGCGAACAACCGTCTCGGAAGCGCTATTGGTATGGAGTGTGCTGAAGACCAGGTGTCCTGTCAGGGAAGCTTGAATCGCTGTCTTGGCCGTTTCCAGATCGCGCATCTCACCGACCATGATGACATCGGGATCGGACCGCAGAAAGGAACGGAGCGCCTCCTGAAAGGTCAGCCCTATTTTCGGGAGCACCTGGACCTGCCTGAGACCCTCCTGGGTGATCTCCACAGGATCTTCCGCCGTCCATATCTTTCTTTCCCGGGTATTGATATATCCCAGACCGGAGTGAAGGGTTGTGGTTTTCCCGGACCCTGTGGGCCCGACGCACAAAACCATGCCGTAAGGCTTGGAAATAATCTCTTTGAAGCCCTTCAGATTCTCAGGCAGAAAACTCATGCTTTCCAGGGGAAGAGGTTTCGATGTCGACAGAATCCTCAAGACAGCGTCTTCAAACCCGCCCACTGTGGGGGTCACTTCCACGCGGAACTCCAATTTAAGTTTTTTGTTCTTAATGAGGATTTTACCGCTCTGGGGTTTCCTTCGCTCCGCAATATCAAGTCTGGACATGATCTTGATTCTCGATAGAACGGCTCTTTTGTAGACGGCAGGGATCTTGTGAGCCACATGACACATACCGTCGATCCTGTACCGTACCTGCAAAGGCTGTTTGCCCGATTCCGGTTCAAAATGGATATCCGATACACCCTGGTTATACGCATCGAGAAGAATCTTGTTCACCAGTGTGATGATCTGGGAATCGGACTCATCGATCTGGGAACCATCTTCGGGGTCCTCTTCGGTAATTTCTTCTACGGACATCTCACTGATCAGGTCATCCAGAGAGACCTCCAATTTGCCGTAGTGCATCTCAATGGCCTGGGATATCTGTTTGGAGGTGGCGACCACCAGTTCGATGCCACGATTCGTACTGAAACGAAGGGTGTCGCCGATCATGGGATCGGTGGGTTCCGAGGTCGCTACAACAAGACGCCCATCGCGGACTTCGACAGGGAAAACCTTCAACTTGTGGATGATCTCTATAGACAATGCCTGCAAGGCTTGGGGAGCGGGTTTTATCTTTTCGAGATTGACAACCCTCATTCGGAATTTATTGGCAAGAGCTAAAAGAAGATGCTCCTCTGTAATGAATCCCCGATCAACAAGCAAGGCACCCACTCTTTTCTTCTTGCCATCCTCCTGGCTTGCCAGGGCCATCTCAACCTGTTCTCTGGTCACCAGGCCGGCAGCGACCAGAATGTCCCCCACTCTGGCCCTGGGCGGCAGAGTCTGGCTCTTCTCCGCATTCTTGAGCGCTTTCTCAATTTTCTCCTGGGGAATTTTGTTGTGATCGGCAATGATCTCCCCCACCCTTCTCTTTCTCAATTTCTCCTGTATCTTCAGGACATCCTCAATCTCGGAATGCTGCACCAGGCCTTCTTCTTCGAGGATCTCACCCAACGGCCGGTCCTGGCTTCGCTTCCTGACACCGAGAAGGGAAAAGAAAATGAGTTTGTAAGGACTTTCTTTATCTGTGGGAATTCCGTAAAAACCGGTGGGGTAGTTCTTCGATTCTATGATGCAGACGTGATAGCATTCTCCGGTCAGGGTTTCCACTTCCTCAAACAGTCCCCCTTTCTGTGAAGGGAAGACCGGCGTGGGCCGGCCCACCAGCATAATGCAGCACACTTCAGAGAGGCAATAAGTGTGTTTCTTTCCGTTCCTCGTCAGTACCACTTCTACTTCGTTTTCCCAGGGCTTGAAGGAGCGGGCCAGTGTGGCTTCTTCTTTTTGCCCGTCCACTAACTCCAGTACGACTTCCCGTCCCTTGCTGTCGTCCGGAGGATTTTTTAGGGCCGTATCAGATAATGTTGAGACAGGCTTAACCATGATTTAACTCCCTTTCCCGTACCGATATTATGTAGATGCTGTGCAGTCTTATGGAAGAAAAAAGCAATGAAACCCTTACCTTAAGATTAAGGTAGAATCTCCAATAATGCAATCTAAATCCTAAGGATCGGCCGCAGAGAGTTCTGTCTTGGCCTCGTAATAGATTTACTCATGAAATATCCGGGTTAAAGGAAAAGGTGGTAACATACCCTAAGTCTGGTGAAATATTCCGGTTTAATCATTTTCTACTTACCCTTGATTTTAACTATGCTTTATACTACTCTCACATCAACACTGTTGAATGTACTGAAGATTCAAAGGAGCATCATTTATGCCGCCAGCCCATTCCGGAACATCAACAGATTTTATCCGGGCAATCATCGCAGAAGATGTGAAGGTCAACAAGAATCAGGGCCGCGTGCATACCCGGTTTCCCCCGGAGCCGAACGGTTATCTTCATATCGGCCATGCCAAATCAATCTGTCTGAATTTCGGGATCGCCTCAGAAAACCAAAACGGACTCTGCAATCTGCGCTTTGACGATACTAACCCAACCAAGGAAGAAGAAGAATATGTGGCGTCCATAAAAGAGGATGTGCGATGGCTGGGATTCCATTGGGAGGACAGGGAGTTCTATGCCTCTGACTATTTTGAAACCCTGTATACCTATGCCATCCAGTTAATCAAAAAAGGCAAGGCCTATGTGGATGACCTGAGTCCGGACCAAATACGCGAATACCGGGGAACCCCCATGGCACCTGGTAAGGACAGCCCCTTTCGCAACCGGACCATGGAAGAGAATCTGGACCTCTTCGAGCGGATGCGGGCAGGTGAGTTCCCGGACGGTTCCCGCGTACTTCGAGCAAAGATTGATATGTCCCATCCCAACCTGAACATGCGGGACCCCGTCATGTACCGCGTGCTTCACGCCGCCCATCATCGAACAGGCGACACATGGTGCATCTATCCCATGTATGATTTTACCCATGGACAATCGGACTCCATTGAAGGGATTACGCATTCGATCTGCACACTGGAATTTGAAGACCATCGACCGCTATACAATTGGTTCCTGGATGAGCTGGGAATCTTCCATCCGCAGCAGATCGAATTTGCCCGCCTCAATCTCACCCATACCGTCATGAGCAAACGAAAACTTCTTCAGCTCGTGGAAGAGGGACATGTCACGGGATGGGACGACCCCCGTATGCCTACCCTTTCCGGCATGAGGAGACGGGGCTACACCCCGGAATCGATACGGGATTTCTGCGATCGTATCGGTATCGCCAAGCGGGACAGCATGGTTGACATGGCCCTCCTTGAGCACTGTCTTCGAGAGGACCTGAATAAAAAAGCACCCCGTGTCATGGCGGTTCTGCGCCCCCTGCGTGTAGTGATTGACAACTATCCGGACGATCAGGAGGAAGAGCTGGAGGCCATCAACAACCCCGAAGACCCTTCTGCAGGAACCCGAAGGGTCCCCTTTTCAAAGGTCCTTTATATCGAAAGAGATGATTTCCGGGAGTACCCGCCCAAGAAGTTTTACCGCCTGGCCCCGGGCCGGGAAGTCCGGCTGCGCTACGCCTATTTTATAAAATGTACCGATGTGGTGAAAGATAATGCAACCGGTGAAGTGTTGGAACTGCGCTGCACCTATGATCCGGCCACGCGGGGCGGCGATGCCCCGGACGGACGCAAGGTCAAGGCCACTCTGCACTGGGTGTCGGCAGAACATGCCGTGGAGACCGAAGTGCGACTCTATGATCATCTCTTTACCCGGGCCGACCCGGAAGAGGATAAAGATGGGTCCGGCTTTATGGCCTTCCTGAATGCGAACTCACTGGAGTCCTTAACATCCTGCCAACTAGAACCGAGCCTGGCAAAGGCCGAACCCGGTTCGGTTTACCAATTCGAACGGCTCGGATATTTCTGTGTGGACACCAGGGATTCTTTCAACGGAAAACCCGTATTCAATCGAGCCGTCACACTCCGGGATGAATGGGCCAGGATTCAGAAGGGAAAGAAAAAATAAAAACGTAGCAAATGGTATCAGACACCTGCGGTATCTGACACCATTTGTTCTATTTTGCTACAAGGTATTACGCCTGTTGCCACAATCTGTAAACGTCACAAGCCATCATGATTAATCAGGGAAAAATGTCCCATATATTGCGAAGTGCCATTCTTGCCATAGCATTTCTCTTATTACCCGCCTGTGCTGAAGATGGATCGGTGCTCTTCGAACGTGAAGGCTGCATTCAGTGCCACAGTTTCAAGGGTAAGGGGGGAAACATGGCGCCTGATCTCACTGCCGTAACGAACAGAAGGTCTGACCGCTGGATCAGACAACAGATAAAAAATCCCGGGAAGAAAAACCCGGACTCCCGAATGCCGGCATTCGGACATCTTTCCGGATCGGAAATCAGGGCCATCCTGCGCTACTTGAAAAGTTGATCACGTTCATCGAGACTTGCTGCCTGATATTGCCCCGTCTCCGGGCTAGTTCTGCATGAAACAGTATGCTTTGTCGAAACCGCCAACAGAGAAAATAGACTTTATCATGTTAAGATCAATCATCAAGTTGACCAACAATCATCTCTCTGATATAGTCGTTTACGAAATCAAGAAAACTTTGTTAATTCATTGAATTCAAATTTCAAATATTTATATATTATATTCCTATATCAATGATGAAGAAGATGACAAAGAATCTATTCGTTATAATCCCATTTCTATTACTCCTTTCCTTTTCTCTCATACCTTCATGCACCAACGTCGGCGCTTCAATCATGGAGAAAGAAGGGTGCGTCCAGTGCCATAAATTCAGGGGAAAAGGGGGGATCACCGGCCCGGACCTGACGGATGTAACCAAAACAAGGACAGACGACTGGATTAAGGAAAAAATCAAGAGCCCCAAGAAAAACAATCCCAAATCGGCCATGCCGTCTTACTCACATCTTAACGAAAATGATATTTCAGCAATCATCAGCTATCTGAAGAGTTAGTCACTTATAACCGGTCCACAAAGAGACCTGACGATTAATCCTTGCGTATTTATGAAGTTACTGGTATATTCCTTTTAATTTAGTATCTGACAAACTGCTGACCCTAATCATATAAAATTTCATACACTCTTGAGCCAACCATCATTTTGCAGGGGGGTAAAAGATGAAGGAAAAAACATCCAAATGGCTTTTCCGAGTCACTGTGGCAGTCATTGCCATAATACTGATATACAGTGTTTTCCTTATCTTTTACAAAGCCTATTTTGTGGGGCGATAATCCCGGCCCTTTGCTTTGCAAATTCATATAATCAGTACGTGGTAAAAATTATATTCTAATCTTCACGAATAGAACCACAAGGGAGGCGTTATGAAAGGTGAAAATTTTTTTGATCATCTTTCCGCAAGTGGATTCTCACGCCGGGAATTTCTAAGGCTCTGTACCGGTGCAGCAATCACCCTGGGACTTCCTCTGGGTGCGGCATCGAGAATTGCAGAGGCGGTGTCCAGTCCAAAACGCCCGCCTGTGATCTGGCTTTCTGCACAGGAGTGTACCGGCTGTACCGAGTCGCTGCTCCGTTCCACCCATCCCACTCTTGAACACCTCATACTGGACGTGATCTCCCTGGACTATCATGAAGCCCTCACAGTGGGTGCCGGTCATCAGGCGGAAGAGGCAAGAGCCAAATCCATCAAAGAGAATAAAGGGAAATTTATCCTGGTCGTAGACGGCGCTATCCCGGTGAAGGATGGCGGTATCTACTGCAAGATCGGAGGACGGACGGTACTCGAAATCCTCAAAGAAACGGCTCCACAGGCTGCCGCGGTCATCGGGATCGGATCCTGCGCCTCATGGGGAGGCATCCCCTCGGCCGACCCCAATCCCACCGGAGCCACGCCTGTCCACAAGATCCTTGAAGGCTCGGGAATTCCCATCGTGAATATACCGGGTTGTCCTCCCAACCCCTATAATTTTCTCTCCACGGTCCTTCACTACCTGACCTTCAATAAACTGCCCGAGTTGGATGACAAACTGAGGCCGAAGTTTGCCTACGGACGCCTGATCCATGAAAATTGCGAGCGGCGCCCCCATTTTGATGCCGGCCATTTTGCTGAAGTTTTTGGGGATGACGGGCATCGAAAAGGATGGTGTCTGTATAAACTCGGCTGCAAAGGGCCTGAAACATATAATAACTGTCCGGCTATCCTCTTCGGAGATGTGGGATCAGGGGCCTGGCCCGTGGGTACCGGGCACCCCTGTTTTGGTTGCTCCGAGGGCGGGGTAGGCTTTAATGTCCCCTTACACACTCTCTCCAGGCTGAACTTCTGGACACCGCCTTCTTTTTTCCCCCACATCTTCGAACCACGGGGAGCGGGCATCTCCTTCTCAGAAGGCGTTCTCCTGACAGCAATTGGAGGAGCGGCCATCGGTGCGGGCGCGATGGTCGCATGGAATCTCGGCAAACATGAAGTGAAAGAGTCCTCAGAAGGTTCAAAAACCAAAGAGGGGTAAGTCATGGACATGAAGAGGAGAGATTTCCTGAAAGGGGTTGCAGGAAGCGGGATGCTCCTGACTATGGGAGCCGGCCCTGCCCTGGCACGTCCACCCAAACCCTTGCTGCCCGATGCTGTGGGAATGCTTTACGATGCAACGGTCTGCATTGGCTGCAAGGCGTGTGTGTCTGCCTGCAAGCAGCACAACGAAATGCCTCCGGAACACACGTCCATTGAACGAGTGCATGACGACCCCCGGGACCTTTCTTCAAAAACCCTCAACATCATCAAGTTATATACAAACGGTACCCCTGCGGTAAAGGATCGCGAGATCGACGGCTATTCCTATATCAAACGGCACTGCATGCACTGTGTCGACCCGGCCTGCGTCTCGGCCTGTCCGGTCACGGCCTTGAAAAAAAATCCGAAAAACGGCGTGGTGGAATACAACAAAAGTGCCTGCCTGGGATGCCGGTACTGCCAGATCGCCTGCCCCTTTAACATTCCAAAGTTTCAGTGGGATGATCCTTTCCCACAGATCAAGAAATGCCAGTTCTGCTCGCACCGTATCGAAAAGGGAGGGTACTCGGCATGCTGTGAATTCTGTCCAACGGGGGCCTCCATCTTCGGAAAGTTCACAGATCTGCTCGCCGAGGCCAGGCAGAGGTTAACCCTTCAGCCTGCACAGTATTATAAATATCCGATAGCGAAAGCCGCATCCATCCATCATAACAACAGGAGAGTATCAAACTACATCCCCCATATTTATGGAGAAAAGGAAGGGGGCGGCACCCAGGTATTGATGCTGGCGGGGGTGCCTTTTGATAAACTCGGCCTCCCCATGCTCCCGGAGATCTCTGATGCCAACCGTTCGGAAAGTATCCAGCATACCATTTACAACAAAATGATCGCCCCGGCGGGCCTTCTCGGGGTTCTGCTCTATAAGGTTTATGTTAATACCAGGGATGAAGAATAGTATTTGAAGAAGGAGCGTCAATGGCCTTACACAAACCATTAGGCGGCAAGATCCTGACCAAGACCTTTCTGGTCTGCTCGGTTTTCGCTCTCATTGCACTCTATTTCATCGGGAAACGTTTTATTTTTGGCCTTGGGGCCGTCACCAACATGAACGACGGGTATCCATGGGGCATATGGATCACCTACGATGTCCTGGTAGGGACTGCCCTGGCCTGCGGCGGCTACTCCATGGCCATCCTGGTTTATGTGCTGAATAAAGGGGAATACCATCCCCTGGTAAGGCCTGCTCTTCTGGCAAGCCTGTTCGGCTATACACTGGGCGGCGTCTCCATCTTTATCGATGTGGGCCGTTACTGGCAAGCCTATAACCTGGTCGTCCCCTGGTATTCTCAACTCAATTCCGTGATGTTTGAAGTCGCGCTCTGTATTATGACCTATATCATGGTCCTCTGGATTGAATTCGCGCCGGCTTCTCTGGAAAGATGGAATAAACCGAAATTACTCACCATCCTCAACAAACTGCTGATTATTTTCATTGCTTTGGGGGTGCTTCTCCCGACCCTGCACCAGTCCTCACTGGGACTTCTGGTTTATATCGCCGGACACAAGATCTCTCCCTTATGGCAGACCGGCCTCCTGCCTATCCTCTTTCTGATCTCCGCAATCACCATGGGGTATTCCATCGTGATTTTTGAATCCATACTCTCATCACTGGCTTTCAAGAGACCCATGGAATCGAGACTGCTCAACAAGCTCTCGTCAATCATTTCCAATCTGATCGGACTCTACCTTGTTTTGCGTATCTGCGATCTGGTCTGGAGAGAAGAACTTGGACTGGTTTTCAAGGGAGACCTCAAAGCTAATATGTTCCTCCTTGAAAACATCCTGCTTTTCATACCCATGGTTCTTTTATCAAAACCGTTACATCGATCTGAACCCCGGCGGCTCTTTATCTCTGCGTCCCTGATGCTTTTATCCGGAGCGCTTTACCGGTTCAACACTTATCTGGTCGGCTATGACCCGGGTCCGGAATGGAGTTACTTCCCATCTGTTCCGGAAACCATGATTGTGATCGGGTTCATCGCCATGGAAATCATGGGGTATTTATTTATTGTTAAACGATATCCGATCCTATCGGATATCAAGCAAGAATAAGGGTTCAAGGAGTCCAGGGGTCGAGGGGTCTAGTGAAACAATCAAACTCTAACACTTGACCCCTGGAACCCTATATAACGACTAAAGGTAACACCAACCGGAAATCAAAATAAATGGAACATGCTTCAGGAGGACCGCATGGCAAAAAAAATTACGATTGATCCCATCACTCGGATTGAAGGACATCTCAGGATCGATTGCGAAGTGGACCAGGGCAAAGTGTCCAATGCCTGGTCATCGGGACAGATGTGGCGCGGGATCGAGGTGATCCTGAAAGGCCGTGACCCCAGAGAGGCATGGCTTTTCACACAACGCATCTGCGGTGTTTGAACGTCCGTGCACGCACTAGTTTCAGTGCGTACGGTAGAAAACGCCCTCGGCCTGGAGGTCCCAGTAAACGCCCAGTATATCAGGAACATCATTATGGGTGCACACGCCACCCATGACCATATTGTTCACTTCTATCACCTCTGTGCCCTGGACTGGGTGGATATCGTCTCGGCCCTCAAGGCCGACCCCAGGGCAACAGCCAAGCTCGGACAGAGCCTCTCGGACTGGAAACGGAACAGCACAACTGAAATCAAGAGCGCACAGGATAGGCTCCAGGCCCTGGTGGATTCCGGACAGCTCGGTGTCTACGGCAGCGGCTACTGGGGGCATCCGGCCATGAAACTATCTCCTGAGGTCAACCTGCTTGCTGCAACACACTACCTTCAGGCCCTCGAATATCAGCGGACCATCAACAAGGTGGTCAGCATTCTCGGAAGCAAGACACCCCATATCCAGAACCTGGCGGTCGGGGGTGTGACCAATCCCATCAACCCTGAAAGCCAATCCACTCTCACCCTGGAACGGCTCTATTACATCAAGACCCTGATTGACGAGGTGGGAGACTTCGTTGAAAATGTACTTCTCGTTGATGTGGCAGCCGTGGGGGCCAATTATGCCGAGTGGACGCAGTATGGGGCCGGGGTGACCAACTATCTCTCCGTGCCTGACATGCCCATGGACACCAAGGGTACAGTCTTTGCTTTACCGGGAGGATATATCCCGGACGGCGATATCAGCAAGTTCACCCCCATCAAGAATTATAACGATGACTTCTTCTCGAAAAACGTTAACGAAAGCATCAAACACTCCTGGTATGACGGAGACTGGACAAGGCATCCATGGGACGAAGAGACCGAACCCAAGTACACAGACTTTGATGACGACGGCAAATATTCGTGGGTGAAGGCCCCGACCTTTATGGGGAAACCTGCGCAGGTGGGGCCCCTGGCAAATGTGCTCTGCATGTATGTGTCAGGCCACGGTCCGACGAAAAAATACGTGGACCTCACCCTTCAGAGAGTCAGTTCCCTGGCCGGTGCAAAAGTCGGGATCGAGGCCCTGCACTCCACGATCGGCCGTATCGCGGCCCGGGCGGTACGCTGTGCCGTGCTCTATGACACGTTGAAGCAGCAGTGGCAGGCCCTGATTGAAAATATCGCAAAGGGGGACATGAAAACCTATAACCGACCGGTCTTCCCCAAGGGCGAACAGAGAGGATTCGGTTTCCACGAAGCGCCCCGCGGCACACTTTCACATTGGATCGTGATTCAGGACGGAAGGATTATGAATTATCAGGCGGTGGTCCCTTCCACGTGGAATGCAGGCCCTCGAAACGGAGACGATGAACTCGGACCCTATGAGGCGTCCCTGATCGGGAATCCCGTGGCCGACCCGGAAAAACCCCTCGAGGTTTTAAGAACGGTCCATTCCTTCGACCCCTGCCTGGCTTGCGCCATTCATCTGGTCGACAATAAAAAGAATGAGATTGTTCGTGTCAAGGCAGTCTAGCCCGGATATTGCATGAGGAGAACCGTTGAGCGCTCTTGTACTGGGTATCGGTAACATCCTCCTCATGGATGAAGGTGTTGGAGTCAGGGTTGTTGAAGAATTGTTGAAGCGATTCAGATTCTCTGAAGATGTCGAGGTTCTTGACGGAGGCACTTCAGGGATAGAACTCCTCTCCTATATTTCCAACAAGGATCATCTGATCATTGTCGATGCCGTAAAAAGCGGCCATCCCCCCGGAACAGTGGTCCGGGTTGAGGGAGAGGACGTCCCGGCCACATTTACAGCCCGGATCTCACCCCACCAGTTAGGCATTTCAGACGTGCTCGCAGCAGCGCGGCTCACGGAAGAACTCCCGGAACATATGGTTCTCTTTGGCATCGAACCGAAACGTATGGAAACGGGCCTCGATCTTTCAGAAGAGGTCAGGGGGAGCCTTCAGAAACTTGTCAATATCGTGGTCAAGGAAGTCCGGGGCTTCGGTTATTTTGTCGAGGCTCTGGAGTAGGTTATTGGTTCTAGACAGTTTTGTGTGGGTAATAACAAACATTTTTCATGGACCTGAGTTTTCAAAGGATCTTAATAACACAAAAAGACAAAACACTTTTCAGACAGGATAACAGGATTGACAGGATCTTAAAAAAAAAGAGTTTTTTGTGATATCCTGTTCATCCTGTAAATCCTGTCTAAAGGTTTTTGGTTTCTTGTATTTACCCATACAATCCTGTCAAGAACCAGTTTTTTTAACGGTTGCCTCCTGCAGAGAACATGTTAATATAGGTCCATTATGTGCCTCGCGATACCATCAAGAATCATTGAAATGGAGGGCTTTAATGCCACCGTGGACGTCTATGGCGCCCGCCGGGGGATCAATCTCATGCTGCTTCCCGAGGATGTTGTGATCGGAGATTATGTCCTCGTCCATGCAGGGTTTGCCATTCAGAAAGTCGATCGTGAATCCGCCCGTGAATCCCTCAAACTAATCGGCACACTTTTTCCAGAAGAAGGAACCCCTTAAGATCAAGGAATCCGGCCGTGCATGAACTCTCCATTGCCATGAATATTCTCAACATTGTCAGCTCCACCTGTGAAAAACAGGGGTATTCCCGCGTCGATTCGGTACGCGTCAAAGTCGGCAGGGCTTCGGGGATCATGACCGACTCTCTTGTCTTCGCCTTTGACTGCGCAAAGAACGAAACCATCGCGTCCGGTGCAAACATTGAGGTCGATGAGGTCCCGGTAGGCGGCCGCTGCCGGCAATGCAATTCGAGTTTTATCTCAAAGGAGACGATTGTTCTGAACTGTCCTCGGTGCGGGGGCACATCTTTCAAAATTACATCCGGGCATGAATTGGAGATTGTGGAGATGGAGGTGGATGGATGAAGGTGAAGATGGTGAAGAAAATCCTGGAAGCGAACGACAGAATTGCTGCGAGTAACAGAGAACTCCTTTCACGTCACAGCGTACTGGCCATCAATCTCATGTCCGCACCCGGTGCCGGCAAGACAACCCTTCTGGAGAAAACCATCAAGGTCCTTGACGGCAGGATTCGGATCGGCGTGATTGAGGGGGACATACAGGGGACGCATGATGCCGAAATCATCTCGAAACTTCATGTGCCGGTTGCTCAGATCAATACCGACGGGGCCTGTCACCTGGATGCCAATATGATCAGTGATATGCTTCAGGAGATGCCCCTGGATGATTTGGACCTCCTTGTGATTGAGAACGTGGGCAACCTGGTTTGCCCGGCCGAGTTCGATGTGGGAGAAGATGCCAAGGTGATGCTGCTGAGCATTACCGAAGGGGATGACAAACCCCTTAAGTATCCCCTCATGTTTCAGAAATCGGAAGTCCTGATCCTGAATAAAATTGATCTTGCCCCTTATCTGGATACGGACATGGAAAAGATCAAGACCGATGCGCGATCGCTGAACCCGGATCTGACAATCTACGAAGTGTCCGCCAAAAGCGGAGAGGGGCTGGAGGCATGGTGTCAGTGGCTTGAGGAGAAGGCCAAGGGCTGATCATGAACATTCACCGGATGGATGGGAGAAAACGACTGCACATTGAGGTCACCGGGGTTGTCCAGGGTGTGGGATTCAGGCCCTTTGTCTATAACCTCGCCCGGTCCAACGGATTAAAAGGGTTTGTCATGAACTCCTCAGGCGGCGTGGTGATCGAAGTTGAGGGAGGAGATGCAGAGGCCTTTGCCGGTCAGCTCCTGCGCGAACCCCCTCCCCTTGCAGAGATTATCACCGTACGTCAGGAAGAGATCCCTTTCCACGGCGACCGTGATTTCCATATCCTCCCCAGCCTGGACCGGGGAGAGTCCACTCCGATTTCTCCTGATGTTTCGATCTGTCCCGATTGCTTTTCGGAAATGTTGAATCCTGATGACAGGCGCTACCTCTATCCTTTCATCAATTGCACAAACTGCGGTCCCCGATATTCCATCACCCTGTCCGTCCCCTACGACCGTCCCAATACCACCATGGGCTCATTCTCCATGTGTGATGCATGTCTTGCAGAATATCATGACCCTTCCGACCGGCGTTTTCATGCCCAGCCGAACGCCTGTCCTGTTTGCGGGCCTTGTCTGGAATTTCTTGAAAAGGATGAGAGATTCCGGGGACGGGATGCATTATCTGCAGCAATCAAGGCCCTGAACCAGGGAAAAATCATTGCCGTAAGAGGTCTTGGGGGGTTTCATCTGGCGGCCCATGCCGGGAAGCGTGATGCCGTTGAGAGGCTTCGTCTTCGAAAGAGGAAGAGCAGCAAACCCTTTGCCTTGATGGCGCCCACGATGGAGCAGATTAGACAATTCTGCAATGTCTCTCAAGATGAGGAGGAAATCCTCCTATCCAGAGAGCGGCCCATTGTTCTGCTGAAACGGCGGGCAAGCATCATCCCGTCCGATCCGGTCGCCCCCGGCGTCCCTGACCTCGGCTTCATGCTCCCTTACACACCGCTTCACTCCCTCCTCTTTTTCCAATCAGAAGACGGAAACGGCACGACCGCGGCAAACTTTCCGGCCCTGGTCATGACCAGCGGCAATCTGAGTGAAGAACCGATCGTCACGGAAAATGATTCGGCCATGGAGAAGCTCTCCCCAATAGCCGATGCCTTTCTTCTCCATGACAGGGATATTTTCATCCCCGTAGACGACTCTGTGGTACGGGTCCATCACGGAAAGGTGCATTTTATCCGCCGGGCCCGCGGATATGTTCCGTCCTTGATCCAGTTTGAACACCCCGGGCCCGAGGTCCTGGCCTGCGGCGGTGACCTCAAGAACACCTTTACCCTGTGCAAAGGGGATACGGCCATCGTGAGTCAGTATATGGGAGATATGGAGAATGTTGAAACCATCGCCTTCTTTGAAAAGGCCCTGGAGAATCTTCAACAGGTTTACCGGGTTTCGCCCGAGGCCCTGGCTTTTGATCTTCATCCGGGATATCATTCCACCCAATGGGCCCATTCACAGAACACTATTCAAAAATGGGGAGTCCAGCACCATTATGCCCACATTGCATCGGTCATGGCAGAACAGGATCTTCGTGAACCGGTGATCGGAATCGCCCTGGACGGCTCAGGCTACGGCACAGACGGTTCAATCTGGGGAGGAGAGTTCCTTATCGCTGACCTGAATGGCTTTGAGAGACGGGCCCACTTCAAAGCTGTTCCGTTACCCGGTGCAGAGTCTGCCATCAAGCATCCCTGGTTCATGGCAGTCAGTTATGTTCGGGATGCAGTGGGAAGTCACTGTCGCGAGGATTTCGACCGTCTCGGCCTGACAGAGAGAGTCGGTACTTCAAATATTGAGAATGTGCTGAAGATCATGGAGAACAGGGACCTGTCACCCCTGACCTCCAGTGCAGGCCGCTTCTTCGATGCCCTCTCTTCCCTGCTGAGCCTGAGAGACCATAACACCTATGAAGGTGAAGCGGCCATGGCACTTGAATCCTGTGCCGCTCCAGGAATCGAGGAACGTTATATCTATACGATTAATGAGGGAAGCCCATCGGCCATCTGTTTTTCCGAAACCATAAGGGGCGTCCTGAAAGATCTGGAAGAACTAACAGACCCCCCTATCATCGCAGCAAAATTTCACAACACCGTGTCCGGAGCCGTCGTGGAGATGGCCCTGCGCATGCATAGAGAAAGCGGTATTGGAGTTGCGGCCTTAAGCGGCGGGGTGTTTCAAAACCTGATCCTTCTGCAGAAGGTGACAGAAGCACTGCGCTGCTCGGGACTTGAACTTCATACGAACGTCAGGGTTCCCTGCAATGACGGCGGGATCTCCCTTGGGCAGGCTTATCTCCTAAGAGAGCGCCTGAAAAGGGCTCATCAGGAATAAATGAATATGGACACGAAACAGATCCGTGATAAAATCCATGAGGTCAGCCGTGCGATCGAAAGGCCTGTTAAACTCATGGAAGTCTGCGGCACCCACACCATGGCCATATTCAAACACGGGATTCGTTCCCTTCTTCCTGAAAACATTCATCTCCTGAGCGGTCCGGGCTGCCCGGTCTGCGTCACGTCCGCTGGCGACATAGAGGCCGCGATTTCACTCGCAAAAGATGAAGGTATCATCCTGTGCACCTTCGGGGACATGATGAGGGTCCCTGGTCGGGAACAGTCTCTGGCAGAGGTGAAGGCTGAAGGTGCAGATGTGCGTGTGGTCTATTCGCCCCTGGACGCCCTGAAGGTCGCTCAAAAAGAAAAAGAACGGGAGGTTGTCTTTTTCGCGACCGGCTTTGAAACCACATCACCCCTGGTGGCCGCCACCGTTTCCGAAGCGGATCGGAGGGCAATCGGAAACTTCACTGTTTATTCAGTACACAAGTTGGTTCCCCCTGCACTCAAGGCTTTACTCCGTGACGAAGAGGTGCGGGTAGACGGGTTCATCCTTCCCGGACATGTGAGTACGGTGCTGGGAATCCGTCCCTATCAGTTCCTGGCGGATGATTACCGGAAGCCGTCAGTGATCACAGGGTTCGAGGCATCGGACATCCTTGTGGGCATACTCATGCTTCTGCAACAGATCCAAGCCGATGCATCCCGTGTGGAGAACCAGTATGTGAGCGTGGTCCGTGAACAGGGAAACCCGAAGGCCCTCTCTATGATCCATGAAGTATTCGAAATCGAAGATGCCCACTGGCGGGGAATCGGGACCATTCCGGAAAGCGGATACGATTAAGACCCTCATTAAAAGAGAGAGATGCTATCAGAAAGTTCAGTATCCACCGTCAGCAAATCGAAGATCCATGGGCCTGTCAATGCGGAGATGTACTCAAAGGAGTCAAGATTCCAACAGACTGCGCTCTTTTCGGAAAGAGCTGCAGCCCGGAAAAGCCCGTGGGTCCCTGCATGGTAAGTACTGAGGGAAGCTGTGCAGCCTACTACAAGTTCATGCCTCAACAATAACATTAATAATAATGGATAACTCATTGACTAAAAAGATTTTATTAGACCATGGAAGCGGCGGACGGATGATGCACAGGCTCATCCATGATCTGATGGCACCGGCCTTTGAAATGGAGAGTCTTTCAGATTCAGCCGTGGTGGATCTCATCCCAACGGGCAGGACAGCTCTCACCACGGACAGTTACGTGGTCTCACCATTATTCTTCCCCGGAGGTGATATCGGCAAACTTGCGGTCTGCGGGACCGTGAATGATCTTTCCATGGCGGGCGCCCGCCCCCTCTATCTGACCGCCGGATTTATAATCGAAGAAGGTCTCCTGATGAGCGATCTCGCAAAGATTGTCTCCTCCATGGCTGAAACAGCAAGACAAACCGGAATCAAGATCGTTGCCGGCGACACCAAGGTCGTGGAACGGGGAAAATGCGACGGACTCTTCATCAACACAGCGGGTGTGGGCGTTATAGAAAACGACCTGGAACTCTCGGCAAAGAAGATACGCCCCGGAGACTCGGTGATCGTGAGCGGACCTCTGGGTACACACGGTATTGCCGTCATGGCGGAACGGAACGGCCTGACTTTTGATCCTCCTATACAGAGCGACACCGCTCCACTGAACGGACTGGTCTCAGAAATGCTTGGGGCGTGTTCCGGTATCCGTATCATGCGTGACCCCACCCGGGGGGGCCTGGCAACAGCACTTGTAGAGATCTCAGGCGAATCTTCATACAGAATCCTCCTCAGGGAAGACTCTCTTCCCATTCTTCCCGGTGTTCGCGGCGCCTGTGAGCTTCTCGGACTGGATCCGCTCCATGTGGCCAATGAGGGCGTTCTGGTTTCGATTGTGGATGCCGCAGAGGCAGAGAACCTCCTTTCGGTCATGCGAAAACATCCCCGGGCCACTAATGCCTGGAGCATCGGGAACGTTTCTGAAGAGACCGACGGCAGGGTCCTGCTCGAAACCATCGCAGGCGGTACCCGTATTCTCGACATGCTCACAGGACAGCAGCTTCCCAGGATCTGTTAGAGAAGGTCTTTCCCATTCTGTGAAAAGAACAGCGTTGCCCGCTGCACAGGCAGAGTTTGTGGGTGATTTTCCCTTATAAAACAAATATTTTTATAGTTCTAGACAGTTTTGTGTGGGTAAAAACAAACATTTTTCATGGACCTGAGTTTTCAAAGGATCTTAAAAACACAAAAAGACAAAACACTTTTCAGACAGGATTTACAGGATGAACAGGATATCACAAAAAACTCTTTTTTTTTTAGATCCTGTCAATCCTGTTATCCTGTCTAAAGGCTTTTATGTTTCTTATGTTTACACCTCCTTTTTGCCAGACGGCCTTCCCGGGAATTGTCAATTCATCAAGATAGCGCTATCTTTATGGATACAAGCCATCGTTGTTGATTCGATGGGTGTGTAATATCTGTTTAACAAAGCATGGTGAAAACCGGGAGATGGGAGACTGATTATTCTTTCTTGTGATAAAAAAATGATGATTTCGTGACCTGTACGTGATTCTTTTTGGTTATAGTGTAGACATAGATCAGTGAGAAGAAGGGGCCCGGGAAAGAAGCGATACCCTGCGAGTCTTCGTAATGGTATCTCGAAACAACTTTTTAGATGAGGTGGATAGAAATGAAAAATATATGGATCTATCTTATAGCAGTCGTGCTAATCTTCATGATGATCCCATTGACTGCACAGGTGGAGACGATGAAAACCGAAGATGACACGAAATACAAAAAGGCAACATTTGCCGGGGGGTGCTTCTGGTGCATGGAAAAACCCTTCGAGAAGCTGGATGGCGTCATATCCGTAACGTCCGGTTATGCTGGGGGGACGACCACGAACCCCACATACAAAAACTATGCCGATGGAGGCCATCTGGAGGTTGTGGAAATCCTGTACGATCCTGAAAAGGTTTCTTATGAACAGCTCCTGGATGTTTTCTGGAGACAGATCGATCCCACGGATCCGGGCGGACAGTTTGTTGACCGCGGAAAAGAATATTCGTCGGCAATATACTTTCAAGATGAAGACGAGAAGGCCTTGGCCGAAAAATCCCTGGAAGACCTGGAGGCTGAGGACCGTTATGACAAACCGATCATCACGCCGATCCTCCCGGCTGTAACATTTTTCAAGGCGGAAGACTATCATCAGGACTACTACAAGAAGAACCCCATCCGGTATAAGTACTATCGGAGCCGCTCAGGGCGGGATCAGTTTTTAAACAAGATCTGGGGCAAAGAGAGAGAGAAAGGGAAACCGGAGATGAGCGAACTAAAAAAGAGACTGACGCCCATGCAGTACAAGGTGACACAGAAGGACGGCACCGAACCGCCCTTCTCCAACGAATACTGGGACAACAAGAAGGCCGGTATTTACGTGGACATCGTATCTGGAGAACCCCTGTTCAGCTCGACGGATAAATTCGTATCGGGAACGGGCTGGCCGAGCTTTTCAAAACCCCTTGTTAAGGAAAGTATCGTTGAAAAGTCAGACAGAAAATTATTTATTGTGCGCACTGAGGTGAGAAGCAAGGAGGCGGACTCCCATTTGGGTCATGTTTTCGAGGACGGCCCGGCTCCCACAGGTCTGCGTTACTACATCAACTCCGCAGCCCTCCGCTTCGTCCCCGTAGAAGACCTGGATAAGGAAGGGTACAGCACTTTCCTGAAATTATTCGAAAAGTGAGTACCATAAGGTGTCAGGCACGAGTGGTTCACTCGTGCCTGACACCGCTGAATGCCCTACCATTTTTTCGTATTTAAAACATGCCATTACACCTATTATGCTCATAATATACTTAACCATTTTAAACTTAGCATACAATAAGGGTCTGACCCTTTACATCTCTGTACTAAAATGAAATTAGAGCACTACCCAATTCTCTACTTTCTTGACACTCAAATTGCGATTCTCTATAATTATCAATTCTACAGGTTTTAGAAATAGAATGCATGGAGGAATCAAGATATGAACTCACTGATTCTGGCTATCGGCACAGCAGTGTTGTATATCATTGCCTATCGTACATACGGCAGGTTCCTGGGGAAAAAGATCTTTAAACTCAGCCGGGATGTGGTCTGCCCGAGTCGCGAACTTCAGGACAATGTAGATTTTGTGCCCACAAAAGCTCCCATTCTCTTCGGCCATCATTTTACATCCATCGCGGGAACCGGCCCTATTGTGGGGCCTGCTATTGCCATCATCTGGGGCTGGGTGCCTGCCATGCTATGGATACTGATCGGTTCCGTTTTTATGGGAGCTGTGCAGGACTTCGGCGCCCTGGTCCTGTCCCTTCGTAATCAAGGCCGCTCCATTGGCGATATCGCCTCTGATGTGGTCAATAAACGCGTGCGAATCATGTTTCTCTTTATTATCTTCATGCTGCTATGGATCATAGTCGCCATCTTTGGGGTGGTCATCGCCATCTGCTTTGATATGTTCCCGCAAGCTGTGCTTCCGGTCTGGCTGGAGATTCCCATTGCCATTTGGCTCGGCCACATGATTTACAAGAAGGGGGCCTCTCATCTGCCCATGAGCATCATTGCGGTCATAATCATGTACATCACCGTGATTATCGGTTCTTACATCCCCATAAAAATGCCTGCAATCGCCGGGCTCAATCCTGTTGGGGTTTGGGTGGTGATTCTCCTGGCTTATGCCTATATCGCCTCGACGCTGCCGGTTCAGACGCTGCTTCAGCCCAGAGATTACATCAACTCACACCAGCTCTTTATTGCCATGGGCCTCCTGACGGTGGGCGTCCTGGTCGCCCATCCCGTGATGGTCGCACCTGCGGTCAACCTTACACCGGAAGGTGCCCCTCCTATCTGGCCCATGATTTTTGTGGTCATCGCCTGCGGTGCCATTTCAGGGTTCCACTCCCTTGTCTCTTCAGGTACGTCTTCCAAACAATGCAGCACGGAAAGGGATGCCCTGCCTATCGGCTATGGGGGAATGCTGATGGAGGGGATGCTTGCGACGTTTGTCATCATTGCTTGCGGCGCCGGCCTGGCGCTCAAACTTACGGATGGGGGGGAAACATTTACAGGGCTTGCTGCATACTCTCATCATTATGCAAGCTGGGGAGCCGCCAAAGGTTTGGGGTCCAAAATTAACGCCTTTGTAACCGGCTCGGCCAATATGATAGAAAGTATCGGCATACCCCACACGATCACGATGACGATCATGGGTGTATTTGTCGCGTCTTTCGCGGCCACCACTCTGGATACGGCCACCCGACTGCAGCGATATATTGTTTCTGAACTCGCCAGATCCTGGAATGCGCCGGCACTTTCCAGAAAACATCCCGCAACCATGATCGCCGTGGGCACGGCGTTGGTACTTGCATTTTATAACGGGAGCGGCAAGGGGGCGCTGACCCTCTGGCCATTATTCGGCGCATCCAATCAACTTCTTGCAGGGTTGGCATTGCTCATCATCACCATTTATCTTGCTCATAAAAAAGTCTCCATCGTTTATTCCATGTTGCCCATGGTCTTTATGCTCTTTATGACGGGATGGGCCATGCTGCTGAACCTTCAAAATTTCTTCAATAATAGTAACTGGCTGCTATACTGCATTGGGATCGTTCTTCTTATTCTGGAAATCTGGATGGTTATTGAAAGCTTTTTGATGCTTCATTCCATTTATTTTAGAGAAGTTCGCGCAGTACCAGAATCTGAATAATCTGCAGATGGATTGTCATCATGGAATACGGCCGACAGCTTTCCAGACAAGGCACCACCAGGGCCCGTCGAAACAGGGTGGGACTTTTTATTATCCTTCCCTTCATGGCCCTTATAGCACTGATCATCCTCAAACAGGAAGTTCCCCAATTTGACAGCTGGATCCAGCGGATCTGGGACGAGGAGAAATGGCATGCCGGTGACAGCTGCCGCCATGAAGCCATCCGGTCGGCATCACGTTCCGACTTCGCAAGGATCATCGAAAACGGCATCGTACACCCCACGGAGAAGGGCTATTTTGTGGAAGGAGTCGTCGTAGGCGAAATGGGGGACTCCGGTGCGGAACTGAAATTCCAATTCTCCTGCTACACGCAAACGGACGGGACAATCGTCAAAACAAATAAGCAGTAAACTCCGCCCATATTCTCTGCACTCAAAAAGATGGATGCAGAAGGTTTCGGTCTATGATGAGTATTGATTTTACACCAGAGGAGTTGTCAATTCGGGCATTCAAAAGTATGCCCTTCCGGACTGGAAAATCTGCCGAAACAATATAAACGAGGTAAACATTTATGCCGGAACAGAGCTACGCATTCCAGTATGGTGAATTCGGAAATACCGAAGCGATCCAGGTCTTTGAAAAAGGAGAGACGGTCTACAGGAACAACTACACAAGCAAGGGAACCGCGTTCAGCGATAATGAATGCCGGCAGCTCGATCTTGAGGGTTCTCTCCCGCCATCCGTCAGGTCCCTGGAACAGCAGGTCCGCAATAGTCTGATCAAAGTTGAACACAAAGAGACTGACATCGAAAGATTTATTTATGTCCGCGCGCTGTTTGACAGAAATGTGACCCTGGCCCATGCCCTGATCAGAAGTGATATTGAACGGTTCATGAAGATCATTTACACGCCCACGGTGGGCCTTGCCGTACAGCGCTATTCCTCCATGTTCCGCACAGCCAACGGCATTCACTTCTATCCCGGGAATATCGAACATGCCGAAAAGATCCTGAAAAGATATGCGCACCGGGAGATCCGGGTCGCCGTCGTCACCGACAATCAGGGGATACTGGGAATCGGAGACCAAGGCGCCGGGGGGCTTGCCATCTGTCTCGGCAAGCTCATGCTTTATACCCAGGGGGCAGGCATCGCCCCCTGGCACTGTCTGCCCATCTCTCTGGACGTGGGGACCGATAATGAAGCTTTGCTGGAAGACGAAGAGTACCTTGGCTGGAGGCACCGGAGAATCAGGGGCGATGAGTACCTCCAATTTGTCCAACGTTTCGCCAAAGCGTTCAAAGCGGTCTTTCCCAAAGCCCTCTGCCAGTGGGAAGATTTCTCAAAACAGAACGCCTTCGCCATCCGGGACACCTATCTCCACGATCTGATCTCTTTCAATGATGACATCCAGGGGACCGGTGCGGTCACCCTGGCCGGAATCCTGGCGGCCATGAAGACAAAAAAAGAAGCCCTCACGGAACAGGTTTTTCTGATCCACGGTGCGGGGGCCGGCGGGATCGGCATTGCCGAACAGATCGAGACGGCTCTGATCGAAGACGGACTCGAGGAAGCCGAAGCGATCAGCCTCATCTTTGCCCTGGACAGCCGGGGACTCATTACCTCGGATCGAGAACTGGAGCCGTACAAAGAGAAGTTCGCCAAGGATCCTGCTTCACTTCCCTGGTTAGGGAATCAAAAAGACGGGTCCCTGCTGAATACCATCAGGAACGAAAAGGTCACAGTCCTGATCGGAACATCGGGGCAGCCGGGCTGTTTTACAAAAGAGGTGGTACAGGCCGTCTCGGCCAACACGGAACGGCCGGTCATCCTGCCGCTGAGCAACCCAACCAACCAATCCGAAGCAGATCCCAAAGATATCTATGAATGGACATCAGGCCGCGCCCTGGTGGGTACGGGCAGTCCCTTTGAACCTGTAATTCAGAAAAGCGAAAAGATCCGAATCGGTCAATGCAACAATGTCTTTATCTTTCCGGGCGTGGGCCTGGGTGCCCTTGCTTCGGGAGCACGGGAAGTGCTGCCCGAGTTTTTTACCGCGGCGGCCCGCGCGGTAGCAGATTCTGTCTCCCCGGAAGACCTGAACCGGGGGATCCTGATGCCTCCCGTGGAGTTACTGCGTCAAGTCAGCCTGGAAGTCGCCAATTCGGTGGGACTCGCAGCCATCCACCATCACGTGAGCGCACCTTGCGCCTTCAGCAGATACCAGCATGACAATAACGAGGACCGTTTGAAAATGCTGATTGATAAGATGCGATGGAAACCGGTCTATCTGCCGCTTGTCTCTAAATGAGCCATGCTCCCTGAAAGGGTCAGACCCTTTTGATGGTCCTGTCTTGAGGAAAATTGTCAAATTAAATGAGGACACCACCAAAGCGATCCTTTGGTTTACAGGACGTTATAATTTTGGTACATTAATACGGGATACGCCTCGTCAATCATTGATAAGCCAAGGATATGCTGAAAGAATAAGGAGTTTCCCTTGTTTCCGAAAAGCAGTGTGGTCAGAAAGTTACTCATGGCCTTCACGGGCCTGATCATGATTCTTTTCGTCATCGCCCATGTGCTTGGAAACTTCACCATATTTTTCAGCTGGATTAATACCTACGCCGAACATCTTCATGCCCTGCCCGCCCTGATCTGGCTGTTCCGTCTCGTTATGCTCACGGTGTTGGCGATCCACCTCATCTTTGGCATTCAGCTGACCCTGGAGAATCGAGCAGCCAAACCCGAGGCCTATGCAGTGAAAAAGAACCTGCGTACGAACTTTGCCGCAAAGAACATGATCTGGACCGGTGGTGTGATAGCGGTATTCCTCATTTACCACCTCCTTCACTTCACGATCCAGGTGATCCATCCCGAATATGCTGCCCGTGTCAACCTGGATCCCGCAGGACGGCCAGACGTGTTCAGTATGGTGGTCCTCAACTTTCAGAATTTCTTCGTGGCCGTCATTTACGTAGTTGCCATGATTGCCCTGCTGCTCCACCTGACCCATGGTATTCAGAGCTTCTTTCAAACATTCGGACTGAACAATGACAGGACACTGCCGGTCACCACAATAACCGGGAACGCGGCGGCCGTTCTTCTTTTTCTCGGCTACATATCCGTTCCGATTCTGATCCTGATCGGTCTGTTGAACCTTAAGGGGGTATCGTGATACTTGAAGGAAAATCTCCATCCGGCCCCCTTTCCGAGAAATGGGACAAGCGTCGCCAGGAGATGAGGCTGGTCAACCCGGCGAACAAGCGTAAATACAAGATTATCGTTGTGGGTACGGGCCTTGCGGGCGCGTCTGCGGCGGCCAGCCTGGGTGAACTCGGATACAATGTGGAGGCCTTTTGCTACCAGGACAGTCCCCGCAGGGCACACAGCATTGCGGCACAGGGCGGCATCAATGCCGCCAAGAACTACCCCAACGATGGAGACAGCATCTTCCGCCTCTTCTATGACACGGTCAAAGGGGGCGATTTCCGGTCTCGGGAGGCCAATGTCCATCGCCTGGCTGCGGTGAGCAACAATGTTATCGACCAGTGCGTGGCCCAGGGTGTGCCCTTTGCCCGGGATTATGCGGGCTATCTGGACAATCGTTCCTTTGGCGGCGCCCAGGTTTCGCGGACCTTTTATGCTCGAGGTCAGACCGGACAGCAGCTCCTCCTGGGAGCCTATTCTGCGTTATCACGGCAGGTCAAGTCGGGGACGGTAACGGTTTATCCCCGCTCCGAGATGCTCGACCTGGTGATCGTGGATGGTGAAGCCAAAGGGATCACGGTCCGAAACCTTGTGACCGGAAAGATCACCAGCCATGCAGCGGACGCCGTCTGTCTATGCACGGGAGGCTACAGCAATGTCTTTTATCTTTCCACAAATGCCATGGGGTGTAATGTGACCGCGGCTTACCGTGCTTACAAGAAAGGGGCCTTCTTTTCGAACCCCTGTTTCACGCAGATCCATCCCACCTGTATCCCCGTTTCCGGTGATTATCAGTCCAAACTCACACTGATGTCCGAGTCGCTCAGGAACGATGGACGAATCTGGGTACCCAGAGAAAAGGAAGACCGCCGGGAGCCCAAAGAGATTCCTGAATCTGAACGGGACTACTATCTGGAACGGAAATACCCCAGCTTCGGCAACCTGGCCCCCCGTGACATCGCCTCCCGGTCTGCAAAAGAAGTCTGTGATGAAGGCCTGGGTGTGGGACCGGGCGGGAGAGGGGTCTACCTCGATTTTTACGATGCCATTCAGCGCCTCGGGGAACCGGTTATCCGGGAACGCTACGGAAACCTCTTTGAGATGTATGAGCGGATTACCGGGGAAGATGCCTACCAGCGGCCCATGCGTATTTATCCGGCGCCCCATTACACCATGGGCGGCCTGTGGGTGGATTATAATCTGGAGAGCAACATCCGGGGCCTCTTCGTGCTGGGTGAAGCGAACTTCTCCGATCACGGTGCAAACCGTCTCGGTGCCAGCGCCCTGATGCAGGGATTGGCAGACGGATACTTTGTGATTCCCTATACCATAGCGGAACATCTAGCACAGACCGTTCCGGGCAGCGTGACAGCCGATCATGGTGAATTCAAAAAATCCAGGGAAGAAGTGGACACATCCACATCAAAATTCCTTTCCATCAATGGAAACAAGACCGTGAACGAGTTTCACCAAGAGCTTGGACATATCATGTGGGAGAATGTGGGGATGAGCCGAAGTGAGGCAAGCTGCAAAAAAGCCCTGGAACTGATTTCCGACCTCCGTACCCGATTCTGGGAAACGGTTAAAGTCTCCGGAGAGAGCGCCGACCTGAACCAGGAACTGGAAAAAGCCGGCCGTGTCGCGGATTTTCTGGAATTCGGCGAACTCATGGCCCGCGATGCCCTTCATCGCAACGAGTCCTGCGGCGGCCACTTCAGAGAGGAATACCAGATGGCCGATGGTGAGGCCAAACGGAATGACGAACAGTTCAGTTATGTCGCCGCATGGGAGTTCCATGGAACGGAGAAAGAGCCTGAACTGCACAAGGAGCCGCTGATCTTCGAAAATGTCCATCCGGCTGTGAGGAGTTATAAATAATGAATCTCACACTCTTTGTCTGGCGGCAGAAGGGAACTCATGCGCCCGGTCATTTTGAACAGCACGAAGCCGGGGATATCAGCCCGGACATGTCCTTTCTGGAGATGCTCGACGTGGTTAATGAAGACCTGATCAGGAAAGGCAAAGAACCGATTGCCTTTGACCACGACTGCCGTGAAGGGATCTGCGGCACCTGCTCACAGGTCATCAACGGAATACCCCACGGACCGCAGGAGAAGACCACGGTCTGCCAGCTGCATATGCGACATTTCAAGGACGGTGATGCCATCTATATTGAACCCTGGCGCTCCCGCGCCTTTCCCCTGATCAAGGACCTCATTGTCGACCGCAGCGCACTGGAACGGATCATCGAGGCCGGCGGTTACATCTCCGCCCACACAGGAGGCTTTGCCGATGCCAACGCCATCCTGATTCCCAAGCCCGATGCGGATACGGCCATGGACGCCGCAGAATGTATCGGCTGCGGTGCCTGCGTGGCGGCCTGCCCTAACGGATCGGCCATGCTCTTTACCGGTGCAAAAGTCTCCCATCTTGCCATGCTCCCTCAGGGAAAGATTGAAGCGGCAGATCGAGTCTGCGTCATGACGGAAGCCATGACGGAGGAAGGTTTTGGCCATTGCAGCAACCATTACGAATGCGAGGCCGCCTGTCCCAAAGGAATCAGTGTGAAGTTCATTGCAAAGCTGAACCGGGAATTCATTAAAGGAAACCGTTCCCGCCAATCATGAATGCATTCATCCCTTATTTGATCCCGCCTATTCACCTGAATTCCCCTCTTGCCAAACAACGGGTCAATCTGATAGAGAATAAAGGATGATCCTGATCTATCCACCAGTCGCAAAGCCATCTGAACCGCCCGCCGGTTTGGCCAAACTTTCCGGTGTGTTAAACCGGCAGGGTGTAACACATACCCTCCTGGACGCCAATCTGGAGGGGCTTCTCGCTCTTGCAAACAGACCGCAAACCTATACAGACCGATGGTCTGTCCGGGCATCACGGAACGTTTCAAAAAACCTCACCTCTTTGAATGACTTGCGCACCTATCACCATCTCGATCGCTACAAACGGGCGGTCATGGATTTGAACCGAATCCTGGAGATGTCAGCCAAAGGGGACGGCGTCGCCCTCGGTCTGGCAAACTACCAGGACCCTTCGCTATCACCAATCCGGAGCAAGGACCTGATCCGTGCGGCAGAGAAGCCGGAGCGCAACCCCTTTTATCCCTATTTTAAAAGACGTCTGTTGTCCCTTCTGGAAAAGGAACAGCCTGCACATATGGGGTTCTCGTTGAATTTTCTGAGCCAGGCACTATGCACCTTTGCAATGATCGGATATTTGAAGCAGTTATGTCCCGAGTTGACGTTGATCCTTGGCGGCGGGCTCGTGACCTCCTGGCTGAGAAATCCCGGGTGGCGGAACCCTTTCCGTGGACTGGTGGACCATTTCATTGCAGGGCCGGGAGAGGCCCAATTACTCTCTATTCTGGGTGTTCATGAGGTCAGGGGGAACCACTGCATACCGGATTATGACACCCTGCCCGTTCATGATTATCTCTCCCCCGGATTCATTCTCCCCTACAGCGGGTCCAGCGGATGCTACTGGAACAGATGTTCCTTCTGTCCTGAAAGGGCCGAGGCCAACCCTTATGTATCGGCACCTGTAGATAGAGTGACTACCGACCTGAAAAACCTGGTCACGAAAACAGAACCGGTGATCATCCACCTCCTGGACAATTCCATGAGTCCCGCATTACTGAAAGGACTCGCAGAAAATCCCCCCGGCGCAGCATGGTATGGATTTGCTCGAATCAGCCGGCAACTGGCTGACCTTGATTTCTGCAGGGCGTTGAAAGATTCCGGATGTGTCATGCTTCAATTGGGTGTGGAATCAGGTGATCAGGGGGTACTCGACGGGATGCTCAAGGGGATCCTTGTTTCCACAGCCTCGTCGGTCTTGCAAACATTAAAGAAAGCAGGAATTTCAACCTATGTCTATCTTCTCTTCGGCACCCCGCCGGAAACCATCACCGAGGCGCGGGAAACACTTGAGTTTACCGTGGAACATAGCGATGCAATCGGATTCTTAAACCTTGCCCTATTCAACATGCCTGTGTGCGGGCCACTGACAGAGGAATTTGAAACCAGCGGTTTCTATGAAGGGGACCTGTCCCTCTATACCGATTTTTCACACCCCCGAGCATGGAATCGAAGAGAAATCAGGCACTTCCTGAACAACGAGTTCAAGAAGCATCCTGCCATTTCCCCTATCTTAACCAGGGATCCTCCGTTTTTTACCTCCAATCATGCACCACTTTTTGTCTTATAGGAAACCCGTTATAGAAGCTCGCCAATAAGGGTCAGACCCTTAAATCTCCTCTCCACCAAGATTTTTATTGTTTACAGCCTGCGGTTTATTGCTTATCCTGAAATTATAGCCTTAACTCAAAGCTGAATAAAAACCACGAGTCATGAAAGAGCGGTGACATGAAAAAAGCCATATTGATTATCACTCTTGTCCTTGTTCTTATTACAGGTTCTGCAGCAGGATTTCTGTATAATGACTGGCATAAAAAAACTCATATTGATGATGAGGAGAGATATACCTATATGTATTCATGGACAGACAAACAAGGACATACTCATTTCAGCGACAAAAAACCTCCAACCGGTGCACAAGAAACCAGGACAATCGAAACATCAAAACCTTTGGAGACGCCTCATATCGTCCAAATCAAGGAGAGACTTTCTGAATTCTTATATCAAAGCAAGAGAAGATTCGCAGCAATGATCGATCCAAAACAGGAGAGAACAGAAATAAAGGGCAGTAACGTAAATAAGGTCAACGTCATAAAGAAGCCAAAAAGCGTAGAACCCGAGAAGATAACAAAGAGAACAAAAAAAAGACCCAAAAAAAGGCTAAAAAGGGTTAGACGCAAGAGGATAAAAAAGGGAAAATCGTGACGGAGAAAAAGTCGCTAAACCGGTCCGGTTTTCACACCTATAACCTGAAACAGCAAATAAATGAAGTTCAATGAATGACATCTCGGAGCACACTAAACCGTGTCTATTTTTCTTCAACAGGATAGCCGGCCCCTTGCCATTCTTTCCATCCGCCCATCAGGACGGAGACCTGGGTGAACCCCATTTTGATCAGCTTCCGTGCCACACTGGCACTGGTGCCTTCGTTTTTTCAGGCGCAGTAAAGAACAATCCTTTTGTCCCTGGGATAATTCTCGGCCCATGATTTGTATTCCTTGCCGTCCTCTCTGGTCGCTCCTTTGATCTTCTGGTCACTGTCTGCCCAATCCTTGCCGCGCCGCACATCCAGGAGAACCACATCCGGGTTCCCGAGTTCTGCCTTGAGCTCC
>CAJICE010000070.1_pt1 | contig 29485 bp, 25 predicted proteins | sample 9199531 | NCBI WGS metagenome assembly CAJICE01 (sample SAMEA7708327, study PRJEB35096) | sediment metagenome | biome: marine neritic benthic zone biome [ENVO:01000025]; feature: sediment [ENVO:00002007]; material: shallow marine sediment [ENVO:03000034] sea grass bed [ENVO_01000059] ... | reverse complement strand
TTTTTTGAATCTAAACTGTTATATTAGCAAACATCGTGCCAACATGGTGAAGAGCAGAGCCGTAGACCCTTAAGTTACTGATTCTAAACATGAAATATATATCAATGGGGGCGCTTCCAAAAACAACAAGCATCATTCATCTTTATTGTATTGTAAAGCATCCCGACACCTATATCTTGTGGTTTGGGTACCAATACTCACAATGACTATGTTGTCTCACCATGCCATCTCTGCTAACCTATAATAAACACTCTTTTTTTTATTATTCACTCCATTCACCTTGTGCCTTGATGGCCTAAAGACCGACATTTATGATCAGCATGAAATTGTATAGATTCCCGACATATAACGGCAGCAAATATCTAAAATAATTCTAAATGTTAACAAACTTTAGCCGTGCCTCTATTTCTGCACGTTTCCCTTGCATTTCAGACGCCTTTTCACTAACATGAATCCATGAAAAATGAAACAGAGAGGGTTCATGTATCACTGCTCCAGATCAATACCACACCCGGGGGCCGAACAATAAATATCGCCAAACCCCTGGAATTGATAGAAGAAACCGCAAGAAATCGGCCCGGAATCGTTGTTCTTCCAGAGGTATGGTCCGGAGGATTTGATTATCCGGAGATAAAAGAGCTTGCACTACAAACCCCAAAGATTCTGAAAGAACTCCGCTCGATTTCCAAATCGTATAAATCCATAATCATAGGTTCCCTTCCGGAAAGAGCAGCTGGGAAACTTTACAACACGGCTGCAATCATCGGTCACGGCAGAATTATCGGTCGGTATCGAAAGCAGAGGCTCTTTTCGCCCATGAATGAAGATCAGCATTTTGAAACATGCCGTACACGTAAGGTCTTCTCCACGTCAGCGGGGAAGATTGGTATCGCCATCTGTTTTGACCTCAGATTTATTGAACTTTTTACAGGCCTCCGCAAGAGCCGGGCATGGCTTCTCATCGTCCCTGCCCAGTGGCCGGAACCCCGCTGCGCCCATTGGGAGGCCCTGCTGGTCGCCAGGGCCATCGAAAATCAAATCTATGTGGCCGGCTGCAACAGAATTGGACAGAACCGCGGCACCCGTTTTTGCGGAAATTCCATGATTGTGGACCCCTGGGGAAAGGTGATCGCACGGGGAGGGAAAAAGGCAGAAGTGGTCTCAGCACGGGTCAATCCCTTAAAGGTTCAGGAAGTCAGAAACCGTATTCCCATGGGATGACGACCTGGATAGAGTTTTTCCAATCATCAATGAACAATAGGAATGGTATCATGAAGGGCCATCTCGATGAGTTCATCCATTTCATACGTGTGGAAAAAGGTCTCTCTAACAATACCGTTGCCGCATACAGAAGAGATCTTATACATTTTCTCGGATATCTGAAAACCCAAGGGATTACAAAACCTTCCAGTCTGGACCGCCGGGTGGTCCTCTCTTATCTGGTTCAGATAAAACGCTCAGGGTTGAATGTGTCTACGGTCCGCCGTAAACTGGTCAGCCTGCGTGTCTTTTTCCGTTTTCTCATCCAGGAAAGAAAAATCAAGGCCGATCCCACGGAGAACATGGAATCTCCCAAAGGGATCAAACATCTCCCGGAGACCCTGTCTCACTCCGAAGTGGATAGGCTGATCCAGACACCGGACACGTTCACACCGCTTGGGAAAAGGGACCGTACCATGCTGGAAGTCCTCTACGGCACAGGTCTTCGGGTCAGCGAACTCGTCTCCTTGAGAATCACAGATATCAATCTGGAGGTAGGTTATCTCATCACCATGGGTAAGGGGGGAAAAGAACGCCTGGTTCCCATGGGAGAATCTGCGCAAGAATGGATCGGGGACTATCTTCGACATGCCAGGCCGCTGGTCTTAAAGTCCCGTCAGAACGATCTCCTCTTTCCAAACCGATTCGGCAGGAGTATGAGCCGTCAGGGATTTTTTAAGAACATAAAAAAATATGCCCGACTGGCCGGTATCCGCAAAGAGATCTCTCCCCATACCCTTCGCCATTCATTTGCAACTCATCTTCTTGAAAATGGTGCAGACCTGAGGTCCGTCCAGATCATGCTTGGCCATGCTGACATCTCAACCACTCAAATTTATACCCATGTCACCCGGGAAAGATTGAAAAAGGTCTTTGATAAGCATCATCCCAGGGCATGAAGTCTCAAATTCTACTTTTGGCATCAAGTTACTTTTTGTTTGACAAAAAGAAAAATTTGATTATAATGTTCAAATAAGCTAAAATTATAGTTGTGATATAATTTGCTTTAAATTATCAACTGCCTCATACAAAGGGATTATCATGGCTAATAATAACAAGAATGGTAATGATGACAGAGCACTATATACGATTGGTGTCGCGGCGGAGTTGCTGGGTACCACAGATCAGACACTCAGGCTTTATGAAAAACACGGGCTTATCAAACCTTCACGGCGGGGGAAAAATCGATTCTTTTCCAACAATGACATCAAGTGGATGCAATGTATCCGGGACCTGATTCATATTGAAAAGATCAGTATTGAAGGGATCAAACGGCTACTGGATTATGCGCCCTGCTGGGAGATCAGACGATGCCCGGACCACACCAAAGAGGAATGTTCCGCTTTCAAGCACCCGAACAAGCCATGCTGGGAACTCACAAAAACCAGCTGCAGTGAAAACGGCAAGGACTGTGATCACTGTATTGTCTATATTTCCCGTACCCGAAAAAAAGGCTGAATAAGAATCCATCCACCAATCCTCATGGAGTGGCCCCAAACTGTTTCCAGGGACCCTATGGCGTCCCAGGTGATCCACTCTCAGACCTTTCTGGTTGGGACAGACGTTCAAAAATCCCGTGGATAAGAGTCGAAAACGTACTGATTCCTTGCTTGCCAACCCGTATCACCTCATGGTGATCCAGTGGCCCTTCCTGCCTTCCTGCAGCCCGGTTTGTGATCAGGGAGATTCCCAGGACATTCATCTTCAATACATTGGCCATGATCACCTCCGGAATGGTGGACATGCATACGGCATCGGCTCCAATGACCTCCATCATCCGGATCTCTGCAGGTGTCTCATAGCAGGGACCTGAGACCGCCGCAAGCACTCCTTCAAAACATCGGACACGGTTATGCACAAAAATTTCTCGTGCCATGGCTCGCAGTCTCTCGCTGTAAGCGTGGCTCATATCGACAAAACGGGATGCATCCTTTACAGGTTCATGGCCGGCCCAAAACAGATTGCCCATCAGATTGATCTGGTCCTTGATCAGCATGAAGCTGCCCACATTTAAAGAGGGGTGAATCCCTCCTGCAGCATTGGTCACGAATAGGGTTTCTGCGCCTAAGGCATAGGCCACCGTGACAGGATAAACCACCTTGTCCATGGGAAACCCTTCATAGGCATGAAGCCTCCCCTCAAACACGGCGACAGGATCTCCATGGAATCGAGCGATATGGAGGGTACCTTGATGCCCGTAAACTGTTGGAATCGGAAAGTTGGGGATCTTGGAATAGGGGAATGACCGTTCTACTTCAAATTCCTTGACCAGAGGATTCAGACCGGAACCCAGGACCAGCGCCGCATGAACGGTGAAAGGGATCTCCCCTTTCAAGTAATCAGATGTTACTCTGTCAAGGAGGGTCACTCCGGCGGTTCCTCTTGCAGATCTTTGCGGGTCAGAAGGAAATTCTTAACAACCTGACCGGATTCTCCCAGCGGCCCGAACGTCCTCCCGTTGGTCCGGATCAGTAGACCGCCGGCATTTCCGATGGTCAATCTCATCGTCTCCTCCATACTGAAATGAATCTCCTCGCCTGGCTGGAGAATGATATCATAATTCTGCTTGGAATCCACATCCACTGCGAGCCAGGTCTGTTCCTGGGCGGAAAGGGTAATGCGAAGCGGCAAGGGGGAAGGTTTTTCCTCCTCCTGAACAGGGGGTTCCGGAGGCGGCGGTGGCGGCTCGGGTTTGATTTCTTCAGAGGAATCGGGAATGACTTCATCTTTTTCCAGGACCGGCTCGGGTGGAGGAGGCACAGGCTTTTCAATATCCTGATAGAGTGATTCCTGAGGAACAGGCTGTTCCCCACCTTTCTTCCAATAGCCATATCCATAGAAAAGGATAAACCCTGTTGTCAGTAAAGCAACAAGGACCCAGATCCATGGAAATTTCTTGAGGACTTCAATGTTCGTCGATTGCTGATCGGCGGCCACTTTCGGAGATTGACCGGTGATATCTTTGGTCTTCTCATATTCCTGATAACGCAGAATGGCTTCGTCCGCGTCCAGTCCGATATAGCCGGCATAACTTCGTATGAACCCCTTTACAAAGACCTCAGCAGGGAGTTTGGCGGTGTTGTCCTCCTCCAAGGCTTCCAGATACCGGTAGCTGATCTTGGTCTCATCAGAGATCTCCCGAAGTGAGATCTCTCTGAGTTCCCTTTCCCTTTTCAGATATTCACCAAAGGAAGGCATGGAAGAACCTTTATATCCCTATTTTAAATAGTTATTTGCCTTGTCTCATTCATGCAGAAAACGGTCCGGCAGATAAGCTACTGTAAAAGATCCAGATATTTGTTTGCCTCCTCTGACAATTCATTGTTCGACGTCAGTCTCGTGACCTCCTGAAAATGAATCACCGAGTTTTTTGTGTCACTATTTTTAAAATATGCAAGTGCCAGCCAGTAATGGAGATTGGCCAGACTCAGAGCCGTTCTAGGATCTTCCTCATTCATCGGATGATGCTGGATCGCTGCGCTCAAAGTTTCGATGGCTTCTTCCATCTGATTGTTTTCGTAGTAGATCATTCCGAGGTCAAAGTAGCCCCGGATAAAGTTGGGGTCCTGCTGGACCGCTTCATTAAATGCCGACTCGGCCTCCTGGAGATTCCCCATCTTTCGATAGATCAGGCCGATATTATGCTGGGCAAGGGCAGGCGTAGAATAAAACGGATTCTCCAGGGCCTTCTTGTACTGCACAATGGCTTTGTCATATTTTTCCTGTTGCGCATAGAGTGTGCCCAAATTCACATAGGCTTCTGAGTATTTCTTGTTTAAGGAGATTGCTTCTTTATATTCTTTTTCTGCATCCTCGGGCCGGTTCGTATAATAATAGACCAAACCTATGGCATTATGGACCTCATGATTCGACGGCTGAACCGATGCAGCTTTTCGTAATTCGAGCAGGGCATTGGGATAATCCCCATCGTTTAAATAATTTATCCCCAAATTATAATAGGACTCTGCAGTCTTCTTCTGTTCCTCCTTCTTTTGCTGAAACCTGTGACAGGAGGTGAGTGCCAGCAGATAGATGGCGATCAGGATTAATGATAAAGCCCTATGATGCATTTAGAGTCCCTCAAAATGAGTCAGATCTTTAAATAGGTTAAATCGTTTTTCAATTTCCTTGTAGGTCAATTTCCGCATCCGGTTCATACTGAAATCTTCCACATTAAAGGAGGCCATCACACTACCGAAGATAATGGCCCGCCGGAGAGTCTCGTCATTGATATTCTGGACATTAGAGAGGTAGCCCATCAGCCCTCCCCCGAAAGAGTCCCCTGCTCCGGTGGGGTCAAAAACCGTTTCAAGGGGATAGGCCGGTGCCGAAAAAATATTTGCTCCATTGAACATGAGGGCACCGTATTCACCTCGCTTGATGATGAGGGTCCTGGGCCCATAGGAGAGGATCTTTCGGGCAGCCTTCACAAGATTGAATTCTTCGGTCAGCTGTCTTGCTTCACCGTCATTGATGGTCAGGATATCCACTTTTCCAAGCACTTTCATCAGTGCATCCTGTTTTCGTTCGATCCAGAAGTTCATGGTATCCAGACCCACAAATTCCGGCTCTCTGACCTGCTCCAATACGGCCATTTGAAGTTCTGGATCGATATTGCCCAGAAAGACGTACCGTGCATCCCGATAGATATCGGGAATCTCGGGAAAAAACTTTTCAAATACATTCAGATGGGTCTCCAGGGTGTGCGCCTCATTGAGATCGTATGAATACTCCCCTTTCCACCGGAAGGTCTGACCCGGGGCTTTCTGCAATCCACTTGTATCCACATTCCGGCTGTTTAAGAAGGCGATCTCCTCTTCAGGAAAATCTTCTCCCACCACCGCGACAAGCTGTACGTCATTGAAAAAACCGGCAGACGTGGAAAAATAGGTCGCCGACCCTCCCAGTGCCTCCTCAGCCTCACCAAAAGGAGTCTTCACCGAATCAAACGCTACAGAACCAACGACTAATAGACTCATATTTCACTCACAATTTATCTTGCCAACTCACTCCTGGCCGTCACTCATCAGCAGCTCAAGTGTCAGACGGGTCTGTTCAGGAAACATTGCCGGATCCGTCAAGATTGCCCCTCTCAAGGCATGCCTGCAGGTGCAGTCACTTTTCAGGATATCCGGTGAGACCGCAGCTTGAATGATTCGTTTCGCTGTGGCCACGTTCTGCTGAAGGATCTGCAATACTGCATCGGCACTGACATCCTCTTCTTCTGAATGCCAGCAGTCATAATCCGTGGAAAGGGCAAGCGTGGAATAACAAAGACCGGCTTCACGAGCAAGTTTGGCCTCCGTCGCATTGGTCATTCCGATAACATCCACACCCCATCTTCGATAGATGGTGGATTCGGCACGCGTGGAGAACTGAGGGCCTTCGATACAGAGATAGGTCCCGCCTGCATGAACCTTTGCGCCTGTCTGCTTCCCTGCGTCGATAAGACGGTCACACAGATCGGTGCATACCGGGTCGGCCATGGCCACATGTCCCACAATCCCTTCTCCAAAAAATGTGCTGATACGACGTTTGGTATGATCGCAGAACTGGTTCGGGATGACCATGTCGCCTGGAGCAATCTCCTCCTTCATGCTCCCCACTGCACTGACCGAGATGATCCTTCGGACCCCGAGCTTCTTCATGGCATAGATATTCGCCCGGAAATTAATCTCAGTGGGCATGATCCTGTGTCCTCTTCCATGCCTTGGAAGAAAGGCCACACCGATCCCATTCAACGTTCCAACATTGAAATGGTCTGAAGGATCTCCAAAGGGTGTCTTTACAGTGACTTCTTTCAGCCCTTCAATCCCCTGGATATCGTAAAGGCCACTCCCACCTATCACACCAACTTCAATGGTCTCCGCCATAATGACCTCCGAAAAATCGGCGTTATGGTAACACCTGAAGGGAATCCAGTCAAGTTATTTACAGAGAACATCTTTTTGTAAATATCTTCCATTTCATGTATGGACCAGACGATCATTCCGTTATCAAACGTATTCCGTGGTTCATATCAGACTCATCACCTTAACCCGAATATTGCATGGGTGATCGTCATGAGAGGCCGTAGAAGCGCCACAGGCAAGGCATAGAAAATTTTCTGGCTGAAGCAGGTTGCCAGGCAGGCCTGCCTGGCACCTATTATTTCGAAGTCAGGAAATTTTCTGTAACGCCGCATGTGGTTACTTATCCGGCCTCGCAATAGATTTACTCATGCAATATTCGGGTAAACCCTGAACCTGACCGCATTGAATGAATCAGGAGCGGTAAATCTATTCTAATGATGAGTACGAGTAAACATCCACGCCCATAGGACGTGGCTTTGCGTTACCCCTGAAAGGGGCTTGACCAGGGTCTTGCAGGAAATACGAAATCCGAATATCGAAATCCTAAACAAATCCTAAACTCAAAATTCAAATGTTCAAAACCTAGTATAGACCTGTATGTTGTACCCAAATCGTGCATGAGAGAATCTAGTTCGCAAGATTCAATCCCACATGTGATGATATTACATGTGGATAAATAAGTTTTGAATTTGAGATTTCGGTTATTCGAATTTGTTTCGGATTTAGTGCTTCGAATTTCGAATTTTCTCAAGAAATAAGACGGCACAGCCTTTCAACTCTGACCCGGCCCAGAGAACCAGGTTTTCAGATAAGCAATAAAATCCGTGGGAGGAGATGTAAGAACAACTCCTTGACATTGACCCACTACAACCTTATTCTTGAACATAGCATCGGGACGAACAATGCAAAAGACCCCTGACACGCATGGTGACGTGATGATACTCACTGCAGACTGTGTCCTTCCTGTTTCCTCTCCTCCTATTCACCGCGGTGCAGTGGCCATTCAAAAGTCGAAAATCATGGCCGTTGGAAAAGAAACTGATCTTTGCACACGGTTTCCAAATCTTCCAAGGCGTGACCTCATGGGCTGTATTCTAATGCCAGGTCTCGTCAACGCCCATACGCATCTGGAACTAAGCAGCTTGAAAGGATGCCTGGCTTCTTCGCAGGATTTCATTTCATGGATCCTCACCCTGATTAACAAGAAGAAATCCATGACTGAAGTAGAGGTTCGTGAATCGGTTCGGTCGGGTGTTGAGGACGCCCTGGCTTCAGGAACCACCTGTGTTGGGGAAGTCACAAATACGCCTTTCAGCTTGACAGAAATGAATGAGAGAGGCCTCAGGGGCCTGCTCTTCCTTGAGGTTCTGGGCAGGACCGTGGATGACCCGGGAAGGTGGCAAGAAGAATGGACCCGGAAAATAAGGGCCCTCCAGTCTGAATCGGGCAACCGGATGACCATCGGCTTATCCCCTCACTCACCGTATTCCCTTTCCGAAGAGATGCTCCAGCTCCTTTCAGGCCTTCTTGAGAAGGACCCCCTTCCCTACACCATCCATATTGCTGAATCCCGGGAAGAGATGGATTACTTTTATCACCATCGGGGAGCGATCCCGACCCGCCTCTTTCCTGCTGTGGGATGGGAGGCTCAGACTGTCCCCAGAATATCCGGATCTCCTCTTTCCTACCTTGACGGTTTCGGTCTGGTTACAAACCGCCTCCTTGCTGTCCATGGTGTACACCTTGACTCAAGTGATTTGGATCGATTGCATGAGGCTCACGCGGGAGTGGTCATTTGCCCCAGAAGTAACCAGATGCTAGGAGTGGGGCAACCGCCCGTGGAAGCAATGGTCGAAGCGGGTCTCTCCGTAGGACTCGGCACGGACAGTCTTGCCAGCAACACCTCTCTCTCCCTGTGGGATGAGATGCGGCATCTTCGTTCACTTTTCAAAACACAAGGAACGCTCTCTTCCGGCACCATTCTTCAGATGGCAACTCTGGGTGGGGCCCGGGGGCTTGGCCTTGAATCTGTGATCGGCTCCATTGAGACGGGGAAAGAGGCCGATCTCATCGCGGTCACATGGCAACGGTCGGATCGCAACGATCCGGCCGCCGACCTGATTGAAAAGACCGGGAAAGACCATATACGGATGGTGATGGTCTCAGGAAAAGTGTTACTGGACAATTAACCCGGAGGGCCTGGCTATAAGCAGCTATGAGGGAGATTCAGGCACGGCCTTGAATGAAATCCTAAATCCTAATATCTAAATTCTAAACAAATCCTAAATTCAAAACTCAAATGTTCAAAAACGCATATCCATGGGGGTTTAAACCAGATATTGTATAGTGGATCTACTTTGTAAGATCTAACTGAACATATGATCAATCAAAGTATGGGAAATATATTTTTGAATTTTGGATTTCGGTCATTCGAATTTACCCTTCGACTTGGCTCAGGGCGGTGAGTCCTTCGACTCTGCTCAGGACCGTGAGCCTGTCGAACGGCTTGCCGAACCGCTTCGGATTTAGTGCTTCGGATTTCGAATTTCTTTCACAGGACAGGACGGTTAAGCCGTACAATACAAACCAGACCTTGGGGATGATGTGATGAGAGCCCGGAGAACCGATCACGGTGACATGCGTGTCGGATCTTTATAAAAGATCGGATTGGTGATAATCTTGTAATATTTTGCCTGGACCACAGCCCGGACATATCCCTTTGCCCTGCTCGTAATGACCGGCCGCGTAATCTTTAACGGTGTCTCGCCTTCTACCGTGGTGAGGATCTTTCCCGACTCGATGAGGTCGACTTTAAGCGGGACCTTTGAAGAATCATTCATGGAGATTTCCATCTGTAACATAAGAAGCTCACCCCCCGTGTCGATCATCCCTCCTGAAATGACCGTGTCACGTTTTGCCTCTGATGAGAGGGAAAAAGCATCCAGGCTGATCTTGGCAGGACCTCCTTGATACACCGCATACATCCGGCCGTTCTGCATGGCATTCAGGACCGATTCCCGACTCTTTTCATGGACCCAGAAAACAGTCTGCCCCCTGTCCAATTCTGACCAGGAGGTGATCCCCTGCTCATGAAAATCCAATCCGCAGATCCCCCAGGCCGGCTTCTTTCTCGTCCCATTACAATACTGGTTGAGTATCCTGTCCCACTCCTTACCTGTTTCCGTAACATGAATGGTATCGCCGTAGAGAGCCTCAAATCCGGTGTAGTTATGGGTATGGATCAACGCTGAAGGATATTTTTCATTTTTCATATACACCTTGGGAAGATTGATGCCGGCGATGGTCTTGTTAAAGATCAAATCCGATGCCCCGTAATTTGCCTCAGGATGAGCCCAGAAAACCATACCCCCACGCTCTTCCACGTAGTCGATTAACTCCTGATGGGGATCTGTATCTTGATATCCCTGGTAGGGATCATAGAGAGAGCTCTTGAAGGGGTGTGCATTAAAGGCACCGAGGAGTCCCAATACCAGCATGATGCTCCCCACCTTACGGTAAAACCCGCCCCATTTCATCAGTACAACACTCAAAAGAAAGACACCCACAAAGATAAAAAACCGGGGCAACAGGGAAAAGAAATAATGTGTGGACAAACCATTATGCAGGATAGGCAGGCCCTCAATGTCCCGGGATTCTGTTAGACCGATAACATGCATATGCTTTCTCAAACCATGGGCGGTGAGGGTCCCCTTCCAGAAAGATCCGGTCCAGTAGTAAAAAGGCGACGATTCCAGCGCTGGAATTAGCAGGATATCAGGATTCTCCTCATCCGCCTTCTTGACGGCCTTCAGGTATTTTCCGGCTCCTCTTTTAAGCACCGAGTTCCGTGAGAAGGTCCAGGAGAATAGATTCCGGAAAGGGGGGACCCCGTAAGACAGGGCAATCTGGTCATGGTCGTTCAGCATGACCACATCCACACCGCGTGTCCGGGCCATCCGGATCAGATCGTTCAACGTATGGGCACCGGTACTGAATTCGGATGAATGGACATGTACCGCACCGCTTAGAGGGATCCAGTCCGCAGCTTGGGCAACATGTAATGGCTGGTTGAAGAAGAACATCCATACGAACAGGATTGCCGCAAGCCTCTTGAATCTATGTAACACAGCAGATGAACTTATGACAAAGCTCTCTCTCATGACACCTCCTCAGCTTCCCGAATAAGTTCCTGTACAATTTCATGATTCCCGGGATAGTCCGCAGCCCTGATCTTCATGGTGAGGGCTTGGCCCACCTGCTGTGGTTCAAAATCATCTCTCATGTTTTCAAAGATCGTCTTTAGCCTCTCGATCAAATACGCCTTTCCCTCTCCCTGTTCCGGGGTTAGGATCACAAAGCTTTCGTCACCAAAGTAAGAAACCACATCTGTGGAACGTATATTCTCCTGAAAGAACTCAGCGATTTCCCGAAAGTGTTGTTGCATGATTTCTTTCTCCTGGAACCGGCTGAGAAAAGCCTTGAGGCCGGCCAGCTCAAACACCAGCAGTGAAAAGCTCCGCTGTTCATAACGGTCACAGCTGTTGATCTCTTCGATCACCCTTCTTGTAAAATAACGGAAACTGCTGAGTCCGGTCTCTTCATCCACCATGGACTCCTTTTCTGAATTTCGGAGACGGATGTTCATCTTCTCTTCGATAAAACCTAGGGTTTGGATGGCGATGAGGATCCCCATGGCAATCAAAACGAGAATGATGAGGGTGTATTCAATGGGAATCAGCGTCAGCACAAATGCTGTAATCCCTAAATGGACACAGAAGAAATAGATTAAGAGCACCACATTCTTTTTCCGTATCCCGAGCCGGACGAGACGATGATGCAGGTGTTCACGATCGGCGGCAAAGATGTTGCGTTTGACCCTGCTCCGGCGGACCACAGCCATCAGTGTATCGAGCACAGGAACAGCCAGTGCGGAGAGCGGGATCAACAGGGCCATGACCGTGGCGCTCTTCTGTATCCCCTGGATTCCGATCACCGACAGGGTAAACCCCAGAAACATACTTCCCGCGTCACCGAGAAAGATCCGGGCAGGGAAAAAATTGTGCCGCAGGAACCCCAGACAACTCCCGGCCAGAATTACCGTAATCACCATGTCGACCGCGTCATTCCGTTTCACCGCGACGGCAAATAGTGTCAGGGAGGCGATGAACGCTACCCCCGCGGCCAGACCGTCCAGACCATCAATAAGGTTCATGGCATTCACCATGCTGACCACCCAGACGACGGTAAGAAGTCCGCCGATAACGGAGGTGAAATGGATTTCTCCGCCAAAGGGATTGGTCAGAAGCTCAATGCGGACCCCCAGACTTACCAGGATACATCCCGCAATGACCTGTCCGGATAATTTGATCAGGGGCCGTGTGGAACGTATATCATCAACCAGACCGGTCATGAGGATTACCGATCCCCCCAGAAGGAAGCCGAGCATCACCCGCTTGATTTCCGGATCGCTCTTCGGAGCCAGAACGTAGACGATCATACCGACCAGCACAAAGGAGAGAAAGATTGCAAGCCCCCCGAAATAAGGGATATTTCGGGCGTGGATCTTTCTGCCGCCGGGACGGTCCACACACCCCCATCGCTGCGCCAACTTCCCGGCAAAGGGAGTCAGCAGCCAGGAAAGAAAAAGTGTCACAACAAAGAGGACCGGATAGAGCATCCAGGAATCCATCCTTACCCAACCTTTCGTTTGTTCAACGCCTTCTCAATATATCTAAAACGGTCTTCCTCTGAAAAGACCTTCACTTTCTGACTTAAACAGTCATTGTACACGTCCACAATCCCCCGGACCATGGTCCGTGCACTGAACTTCTCATTGATCCTTTGCCGGGCGGCTTGTCCCATACGCTCTCGAAGCTCAGGATCCAGCAATAACCGGAGAATACTCTCCGACAATGATATCGGATCACCTGGCGGCACCAGTATCCCGGTGACCCCGTCTTTCACCACATCGGGGATCCCTCCCACATTGGACGCCACCACAGGTTTGCCGCAGGCCCCTGCTTCGATCAGGACACGGCCCATCCCCTCAAAAAATGAAGGCAGGATACAGAGATCGCAGAGAGAGGTCATCTCTGCAATCCGAGTCCGGAAACCCGTGAAAAGTACGGCATTCTCCAGCCCTAGTTCATGGCTTAACGTTTTAAGTTTTTTTTCCAGCGAACCCTCTCCAACCAGAAGCAGCCTGGCCTGGGGAAGACGTTTCACCACCTGAACCATGGCTTGTAGAGCCACGTCATGGCCCTTTCCCTCCCAGAGTTTGGAGACAAACCCGATCACTCGGTCGGCCTCCTGGATTCCCAGTTCATCCCGGAGTTCACGTAACTCCTCCTGCTTGTATGGATGAAAGGATTCCAGATCGATCCCGCTATAGATCTTTGTATAGCGACCCTCTCCTATAATCCTTTCTCTCCGTGCCCAATCAATCAGCGGCTGAGAGATATAAATGGTATGGTCTGCCCAGGGCGCGGCCATCCTTTCCATGGCCCGAAAGAGAAGCTGCCTCCATTTAGACTCTGAATCATGAAAGGAAAATCCGTGCACCGTGTGCACAACCACAGGTGTCCCGGCAAGACGTCCGGCCAACCTCCCCAGAAACCCCGTTTTTGAGTTGTGGGTATGCACCAGATCAATCTTCTCTCGCTTGAGGATGCCCAGGATCTCAAAAAGAGCAAGAAGATCCCGCCATGGATGGATAGGCTGAACCAGGTTGGGGACTTCATAAACATGCATCCCCGCCTCTCGAACGATCTCATTCAATTTCCCCCCCGGTGAACAGGCCATGGAGACTTCAAAATTGTCTGCCGGGGTTCCCTTCATGGTCAGGTACGTGTTGATCCCCGACCCGCTGACAACAGGAAGGGTATGGAGATGGAGGATTTTAATCCTGTTCATGGACAAGCTTCCTCTTTCAGGACCAGCCGGTCTGCCACCTTCTGGCAGACATCTTCCGGCAGGATATGCCTCATGCACTCTCGTGATGCACACCCAAAATCCGTACAGGGGCTGCAATCCAGTGGATGCTGAATGATGGTATGGAATCCTGGAGGTCCATAAGGGGCATACCGGTCGGGTTTTCCAGGTCCGAAGAGCGCAACGACCGGTGTTCCCACGGCTGCAGAAAGGTGCATGGGACCTGTGTCATTGGTCACCATCAGATCACAGTCCTCAAGGAGCGCTGCGAGTTCGAGGATGTCGAGTTTTCCAGCCAGATTCACAGGCCTTTTATTCATCATGGAGATGACGCGGTCCGCTGCAGGAATCTCTTTTTCGCCGCCCACAACCAGGACCTGTGCGGAGAGTCTTTGCATCAAGAGATCCCCGAGTGCAGCCGTGTGGTGGTCTGGCCACCTTTTGTACAAGGCATCTCCACCCAGATTCAGAGCAATGCGGGGACCTTTATTCTCGCAAAAGATTTCCCGGTCAAGAATCCTCTGGATCTCAAGACGGTCCTCGTTCTGAACCCAGAACTCCAATCCCCGGCCGGGATCTTCAGCACCCAGCAGTCTGACGACATCAAGGTTCAACTCCAGCTCATGGCGCTGTTCATAAGTTGGGTCCGTCCACGAATCGGGAATAGAGTCGTCATAAAACATTCCCCGTCCGTCCGTGTTCCTGCCAATGGCATACCTTGCACCCACAGCCTTGCAAAGGCCCCTCATTCTGGAGCCTCCACGGTCTGTGAACAGGTGATAGAGATTGATGAGCACATCATAATGCTTCTTTCGTAATCTGTAGAGTGTTCTGAGAATGCTCCAGAGATCCTTTTGGTCGATCCTGTTCAACATCCCCTTTGTCCGGACAACATGTATCGCGTTGATATAAGGACAATTCTTTAATATATTGGAACATTTGGGTGTGACGAGAAGGTCAATTTCCGATTCCGTAAATCTGGCACGAAGCGCCCGGAGCGCCGGGATCGCCAGGACCAGATCTCCGATTCCCGCTGCCTTGACCACAAGGATCTTTTCTGGTACGAAATTGATACCTGCCATTTCACCCTGCCTGAGTCATGACGTTCTGTTTTTCAGGAATCCCTTCCCGGTCCATATAGAGTCTGCACCATATTTCAAAAGTAAGCAGACTCCAGAGCTGGTGAGTCAGGACTCGAACACCCTGGAAATGGTCTGAAAGCATCTGCTCCACACAGCCCCTTTCGAAAATGCCCCTGGATGCCGCTCTTTCAGAAAGAAGAGTTTCCCGAATAAAACCATGAAGGTCCCGCTGGAGCCAGGAACCGATGGGGACCATAAACCCCTGCTTTCTCTTTTGTAAGATTTCCGGAGGGAGAATCCCCTGCATCATGGACTTCATCAATCCCTTTAATCGAAATCTCTTCACCTTGATGCTTGCGGGGACATTGGACATGAACTCCACAAGTTTATGGTCACAAAAGGGAACTCGCAGTTCAAGGGAATGGGCCATGCTCATGGTGTCCCCCATAAAGAGCAGGTCATCGGGGAGGTAGGTATTCATATCCAGATAAGAGACCGATTTCATGTATTCCAGTCGATTGTCACGATACAGGTATCCCCGGTGAATATTCGTTACATCATTGTCCTTGAGAAGTGCCTTGAAGTCTTTCGCATAAAGCCCCTGTTTCATCTCCGGACTGAAGAAGGTAATCCAGCTCAGGTACCTGTAGACCGGATCCAGACGTCCGCCCCTGACGAACCGTTTGATCCAACCGGCAAGATTCCGGCTGCGGGTGCTCTCGGGAAGGCGCTCCACCAGAGGCGAGAACAGATACTCACGGATCAACGCGGGCACCCTGTCATACATTTCAGAGAGACGGGCTCCCAGATATCTCGGATACCCCATAAAGACTTCATCCCCGCCGATCCCGCTCAACGCCACCGTGACATGCTTTCTTGTTTCACGGCAGACCAGGTAAGTTGGTATCGAAGAAGAATCTGCAAAAGGTTCACCGGTGGCACGCACAATTTCGGGAAGAAGTTCCACCACATCCGGTGAGAGGATGAATTCCCGATGCTCCGTCCCGAAAGTCTTGGCCACAACACGGGCCGTTGAGAGTTCGTTAAAGGAGGCGTCTTCCTCACCGTAACCGATGGTAAATGTCTTCACCGGCCCCTCTGAATATTCAGACATCAGTGCCACCACGCTGGCCGAATCCATACCACCGCTCAAAAAAGCACCAAGTGGAACATCGCTGATCATCCGCATTCTTACCGATTCTTTCAGGAGAGAAAGGGCTTTCTCCCTGTAGTCCTCCTCTCGCATCCTTCTGAGTTGAGATGTCTCGCTGAGATTCAAATCAAGATGCCAGTATCTCCTAATCCGGATCTCCCCTTTCCTGAAGGTCAGGAGATGACCGGGAGGCAGTTTCCGAATCGACCGGAACATGGTCATCGGAGCCGGCACATAAAGATAGGTCAGAAAATAATCAAGGGCCTCCGGATGAAATTCATTCAATGACGGATTAGAGGCCAGAAGGGCGTTTATTTCCGATGCAAAGATCAAACATTTCCCGTCAACAGCATAAACCAGCGGCTTGATGCCGAGACGGTCACGGGCCACCAGAAGGGTCTCCTTGTCCCGGTCCCATAAAGCAAATGCAAACATCCCTCGCAGATGGCTGAGACAGTCTTCTCCATACTCCTCATAGAGGTGGACGATGACTTCCGTATCCGAAGAGGTATAGAACTCGTGCCCCCTCTGGAGCAAATCGGAACGGAGTTCATTAAAATTATAGATCTCACCGTTGAACACGAGCCAGACCGATTCATCCTCGTTATGGATCGGCTGGCGTCCTCCGGATAGATCGATAATCGCCAAACGTCTCATCCCTAAACTGATCTCATGATCCGAATAAATCCCATGGTCATCGGGACCCCTGTGAAGAATGGCGTCACACATCCTTTGAACCGAATCGGGATCACTCCTCCCGGCTATCCCGGCAATTCCGCACACACTGCCTCCAATAAATGGTGGGTTGGTCGAATAGAGACTTTCTATTTAATTTTATTACACTTAGCCCATTTAGACAATATTTTATTATCCAATTTTCTGGCAAAAGAGTAACGCCCTTGTTTTCCTGTCCCTCCATAAGGTGCCAGGCAAAATTGTCTCTTCTCTATGCCTTGATCTGTGGATCAAAACCGGGCAAAGGGCAAGAATATCGGTCATCTATTCGTTGAATCAGATCACGAAATGGAAAGATTTTCTTGACAATTCCTGTTTATAAATGATATTAAGATAAATTGATCTTAACGGAGGGAAACAGATTGGCAAATCATCCATCAGCGAAAAAGCGGGCAAGGCAGAACGAAAAGAGAAGACTCAGGAACCGACAGCATCGTTCCAAGATGAGGACGGTGGTTAAAAAAGTGGAAACGGCCATTTCAGGCAAGGATGCTGAAACGGCCTCGAACTCCCTTAAGGATGCCATCCGTATCCTGGATAAATCTGCAACCAAGGGAATCATACATAAGAATCTGGCTTCAAGGAAAAAGTCAATTCTCACGAAAAAGGTTAACCGTCTCTCTACGGCACCGTAAATTTCCCCGGCAGATCCGTTGGATGGCCATCTCCATAAAGATCTCCGGGCGGCTGCGCCCACTCTTGACCATTTCGTCGATTGAGAGAAGCAATGGGAAAACCCCCTCTATCTCTTTTTCCTGAAAATTGTGCATTTGCTTTAAGAACAGGCCGCCTTTATAAGTGACCTTCAGGGCATGCTGAATCTCCCTGTCCGTACACCCTTCCCGCTCCATTTTTTTCCCCATCCAGAGTTTCCGGAACTTCGCCGCCAGGGCACCCACGATCATGAGCAGCGGAATCCCCTCATCCACAAGGTGGGTCAAGACACGAAGAGCCCTCTCCACATCTCTGGAACCCACGGCGTCAGCAAGTTCAAAGGCATTGAACTCCTGAGACTGCCCGGAAATTTCGCTCACTTCTGAAAGACCGATGGTTCCCTTCTCACCTTTGTAGAGGATCAGCTTCTCCAATTCATTTTTCAGGACCTGCAGTTCTCTGCCATGGGCATCGCACAGGAAATGGGCCGCCTCTGAATCGATCTGGAAACCTCTAGGCTTCAGATAAGTCCGGATCCAGCTCTGAGTCTGTCTTTCATCATAAGGGTGGTAAAACCGAACTGCAGGATAGTGCTTCTGCAGCTGTACAAAGAATCTTTTTCGCATATCCGGCTTCACTGCAGTGAGGACCATGTAGACATTGGGAAGTGGATTCTTTATCTGTTCAAGTAAAATGTCTTTCTGGGGATCGGGCATCTGATCAATCCCTCTGACCAGAATCAGCTTTCTGGCGCCAAAAAGAGGCAGGGTTCTTGAAGACTGTTGGATGGTCAGAGCATTGGAATCAGATCCGTGAAAAACTTCCTGATCTAATGAGTCCTCGTCCCCCCCTGTAAGCTTTTTGCGGATATGGTCGAGTGTCTCTTGAATCAGGAGCGGTTCTTCCCCATAGAGCAGACTGACCGGCGGTATCTCACCTTGCTGAACCTGTCTCTTAAATTGATCGGCTTTCATGGATTAGAGGATTCCGCAGGGTCTGCATTCTTCGGCAGATTTTTTTACACCACAGGGTTCTAAGGGTTTTTGAGGAACATGGTAGATCCCTTCGGAGACACCTTTTGGAATAACAATTTTCTCGGATTCGGGAGAGTGCAGTACAATTTTGGTTGATTCCCAGAAGGTTGTCACGAGCTTGCGTTTGAAGTTGTAGACCGTGAGCGGGCTATTTTCAGGAATGTCCACAGTTGACGAGGACAGATGAACCTTGGCCGCGTAGTCCGCATGGTGGGAGACCACACCATTGCCGCGAAGGTGATAAAAAGGGAACGTCACCCGGATGGGCAGGGAGATCTTCCGGGCGTTGAGATGAATTTCGAGAACCTTTTCCCCTCCAGAGTGGACCTTCAGAATATACTGGGATCCCTTCTCCGTCCATTCAAAGACAGCGTGTTCCTTTTTATGCCCCCACGCTCCCTTGCATTCCAGAACCCCTTCCTGTGACTCCACCAGTGAGCAGGGGACATAAAATCCCTTCTTCTTCTTGTAACGGGCAAGGGCCGGAAACACACAGAATTCGCTCAGAGCCCCGAAAGCACCGCTTTGATAGGAGGCCGCATAGAAACCTGCCAGGGTTACCCCGGGAAGAACCTCCGCGACCTCCAGGGGCGAAGGCACAAAATGGGACATCTTTTTTGAAGAGACCAGATAAAAGATCATCATGCAGAAACCGCTCAACTTCCATGGGGGTCTGACAGGGGTCATACGATCCTCCTATGGGAAGCAAGAATAATCCTGACACAGGATTTAATCCGACTGGCCGGTCTTATGCATTTAATCTCCTGTTGAAACATGGGATTTACCCTTATGTAATCGTTCTTGTATCATCCTGATCATGGGATTGGATAAGAGATAAGTCAGAGCTGCTGCCAGCAGTCCCAGAATCAAGCTCCCCACACTCATGGGGAAAAGAAGTTTCCAGCTGGCATGAAGGATCTCGAGTGGTTCCAGAGAGAGGGGCATGAAACTTTCAGTTTCCCCTCCCAGGACCCATCGTCCGACTTTGTAATCCAGATAATAAATAAAAGAGAACGTCAGAGGATTTGCAACCCACGTACCGATCAGTGCCATAAATTTGTTCCCTTTTAACAGCATGGCCAGAGCCAGGGCGATGAGAATATGAAACCCCAGGAAGGGAGTCATTCCTGAAAAAACCCCGATCGCCAGGCCTCTGGAGATTTCTGATGGATCACGCCGTATTCGAATAAATCTAAGATAGAGATAACGAGCGGTCCTATTCAGCGTCACAGGGATGTCTTTCATCAATAGATCGACCCTGAATGGACCGATTTCGCCAACTCATCACGCACTGTAAGATTATGGTATGGAAGAAAGCGCGGTTTGTCAAGAAATTAGGCATAAGATGCCCGTTCATGGCAGATTTCCCATCAATTAAATCGATCTTTTTTTGTGATCACCACAATACCGGAATCGGTGATATGAAAATATTTAGCATCCTCTTCAGGATGGTACCCGATAATCGAATTCGGGGGGATCTGTACACCCTTCTCGATAATGGCCTTCTTGATCTGGGAATGCCTTCCCACATCCGCATTTTCCATGATCACCGACTCTGAGATGTTACAAAAGCTGTTCACTCTCACATTTGGTGCCAGAACCGAGCTCATTAACCGTCCACCGCTTACGATACATCCTCCACAAACAATGGAGTCCAGGGCCATTCCCACTCTTCCTCCTGTATATTCCTGGGCAAAGACGAATTTCGCCGGCGGCTCCACGCCTTTAAATGTCCGGATGGGCCATTCCGGATCGTACAGGTTAAACACGGGGCTCACCGACACAAGATCCATATTGGCTTCCCAGAAGGCATCCAGGGTCCCCACGTCTCGCCAGTAAGCCGGTTTTCGTTTTTTCCTGTCCCTAAAACTATAGGCATATACCGCGCGATCACGGGCCATCTTGGGGATCACATTCTTTCCAAAATCATGTGCCGACCGCTTGTCTTCTGAATCCTGTTTCAATTCCTCAATGAGAGGCGGAAGGTTGAAGGCATAGATTCCCAGAGAGATCAGGCACTTGTCTGGATTACCCGGAAGTGTTTGAGGGTTCTTGGGCTTCTCCTGAAATCCGATGATCCTGTTCTTATCATCCACCTGGATCACCCCGAATGAGCTGGCCTCACTCTTGTCAATTTCAAGGGCGGCAATCGTGGCATCTGCCTTTTTGGATTTATGAAACTGGATCATCTCACCATAATCCATCTTGTAGATATGGTCTCCGGAAAGGACCAGAAGAAATCTCGGATTCTCCTGTCTGATAGAGTAGAGGTTCTGGTAAATGGCATCAGCCGTACCCCGGTACCAGCTCTCATCAATTCTCTGTTGAGGCGGCAGAGGGACCACAAACTCATGCAGTTCATGGCTTAAGAATCCCCACCCGAGGCGGATATGCCTCTCCAGGGAATAGGATTTGTACTGGGTCAGGACAAAAACTTTCTTGATACCAGAATTAATACAGTTACTGAGTGTAAAATCTATGATACGGTACTTGCCCCCGAAGGGAACAGCCGGTTTCGCACGATCCATGGTCAGCGGATAGAGACGGCTCCCCTTACCACCGGCCATCACAACCGCCAAAATATTTTTAATTCTCAAGGCTTCTCCCCCTCATGCAAACATCTGTCAGGACACCCGTGCAACAGCCCAAACATCCAGGGTTTACGGAAACTGAATTGAAATGTTATGAAAATTAAATTTTTACACGAAAAACACGGAATGGTCAAGACCATTCCTGGGGAGGCCAGGACAAAAGGTCGGCTCCTGCTGACTCCGGTGGAATGGTTCCCTTCCCCAGATTCAATCTGTTTTTCCATTTATTTCTGGAGTATTGAGGGCCTCAAGCAGGGCGTTCTTAATCAGCTGAAGTTTCCCTTTCTCTGTGATTTTGTGGCCGAAGATATCTGTGACATAAAAGGCATCGATTGCCTTGTCCGCTTCAGTCGTGATTTTGGATGAGTGGATATAGACACCCTTATCCGCCAGACAGGATGTGATACTGTATAGAAGTCCTATCCTGTCCTCGGCATAGACATCAATAACCGTGAAGGTGTCGGAGACCGTGTTGTCAACATGGACACGGGGCGGGATCTTATACCCTTTCTTTTTCTTCAGGTACGAAGGGGGTTCGTGTACCACCAGCATCTTCTCAACATGGCCGGTCCTCTCAATGACCGAATAAATATCCTCAGTAATCTGGCCCCAGAAAGCCGGATCACTCCGTTTCTTTTCATCCGGTGGTTCCACATGCACACAGTCGATCACCACACCCTCACGGCTGGTAAAGATCCGGGCGCCGAGGATATTGATCCCGCGGGAAGCGAGGACTCCTGCAATACGGGAGAAAAGGCCGGGAGTGTCTGAGTCATAGGTACACAGGTTGAGTTCCGTGTACCCAAGGGAAGTGGGATGGGTCCACACCAGGACAACCCCTTCCTCTTCAAGTTTTTGTATCATGGAGATATGTTCGATGACCCGCGTCTGTGGTGTGGAAAGGAGGTAGTTGTCAGGCAGGCTCTTCAGTGCCTCTATCGTCTTCTCCTCTCCGAAGAGATGGGCACCCTCCTTCAGAATTCTATCCCTGATCTGTTTAACATCGGATTTAACATCTCTATCAACGTCCCCTTGCAGACCTGTAAGAAGAGACTCCCGGGTCTTTGCGAAAAGCTCCTTTAAAAGGGTATCTTTCCATTCGTTCCAAACCCCCGGGCCCACTGAATTGGTATCACAGTATGTGACCAGCACCAACATCCTGAGACGTTCCTCATCACCGACCGTCCGGGCCAATTCGCCGATCAGCTTAGGGTCATGGATGTCCCGCCGCTGCGAAAGGTGCCCCATGACCAGGTGGTTTTCGATAAGAAACTCCACGGTTTGAGTATCCTCCCTGGACAGGCCCATGCGTACCGTTATAGAAGGAACCGATCGGCTACCCCTTTTCACGTGCCCGGGCCCCATGGCCTTTCCGATATCGTGAAGCAGGAGGGAAAAGTAGAGGATTTCGGGCTTCTGTATCTCCTGGAATAGCTGGGAATAGAAATATTCATGTGGATAGTGTCTCCCTAGAAGGTGCTCGAGCTTTTCCAGTGCAAACAGGCTGTGCTCGTCTACGGTGTACGTATGGTAAAGCTCATGCTGAACCAAAGCCGTCAGGGCCCCGAATTCGGGAATATATTTCCCGAGCAACCGAAGCTCATGCATCTCTCGAAGGGTCTTGACTACATCTTTTTCATGTCTGAGGATCCGGAAAAAAAGGTCCCGTACCCGATCGGAACTTCGAAAGGCGTCGTTCACCAGACCCAACGAAGAGAGGACCTTCTCCCTGGTGGAATCGGCCAGGGGAACATCATATCTCTGAGAAAGATAAAAGATCTCCATGAGACGTTCGGGCTCTTCCCGGAAGAAACTCTTGTGATCATCAGGGACACATAACGCCCCTCCCACAATTGCCATCCCCGTGCCCACCGTCTTTTTCCGGAAGGAGATCAACGGGAACAGCGTTCGTTTTCTAGAGGGAAGACAACGGCTCATCAAGAGGCTGGTAAAGTAGCGAACATTTCTAGTCTGCAGATAGTAGGCCCTCATAAAACGTTCCACCCCCAGATAATGCTTATAGTCTTTGTACCTGAAGAAGTGTGCCAGTTCGACCTGTTTGTCCATGGTCAGGGTATCGTTTTGTCTGCCGCTGAGATAATGGAGATGGTTCCGGACCTTCCACAAGAATCGTAGTGAGTGGCGCAGGATCTTATCTTCCTTCTCAGAGATCACTCCCTTCTGCTTCAATTCGCCCAGTGAGTTGACACCATATTTCACCTTTGCAATCCAGAATGCCGTATGGATATCTCTCAGTCCTCCTACCCCCTCTTTGATATGCGGTTCTTTCAGATAAATCGAACCGCCGTACTTTTTGTTCCGCTCATTCACGTCAGAAATCTTGATCCTCAGATACGCATCCCTGCCCCGGTGCAGGATTTTATTCCTGTACTCCCCCAGATATGCAGAATAGACATCCCCGTTTCCCGCAAGCATTCTCGATTCGATCAGGGAGGTCTTGGCCTTGATGTCCGAGGACGCGAGGGCCACGCAGTCCGAGACCGTCCGTATGCTGTGCCCCACATCCAGATTCAGATCCCACATCAGGTAGAGACAGCTCTCTGCAAGTCTTCGGCTCTCTGCATCTATCTCTCTTTCAGTGAGGAACATCACATCCAGATCGGAATGGGGATTCAGTTCACCCCTTCCATAGCCGCCGATTGCAAGAAGGGCACACCGGTCCTCCTTGTCTTTGAGCCCGGAGAAAATTCGGGCCGCATCAAAAATGCCCATCAGGACCGCATCGGCCCAGGCCGTGATCCGGTAGACCACTTCGTCCCCCTTGGCACCAGACAGGTGGATTTCCTTGATCTCTTCCCTCCCCTCCTGCAGGATCACCTTCAAGCCGGCCACAAAGGCCTCCCGCTCCCCTACCTCGGTCAGCCCGAGTCCCTGTGTCTGGAGTTTTTTTTGCAGATCGGAAGAATATAATTTCTGATAATGATTGAGGCCTGGCTTCTCTCGCATCATGACACTCTGATCGACCTTTGACGGATCTCAATATTGAATCATTCCGGATGTCGAATATATCATAGTACAAGTATCTGTCTTATTTCAACCTATGGTTTTCCCGGATATTGCCTGGGTTATCGTGATGAGAGGCAGTCTGTTCCTTGTGTGTTCGATGAAATAACTGGAGTGGTGGCATCTCATAAAGGATGAGCAGACTCCATCAATCCCTGATCCACGAAACTGATGTATCTTCCATCACCGATTACCAGATGGTCCAGAACCCGAATCCCGATCAGTTCCCCGGCCTGGATCAGCCTCTGGTTCATTTCGATGTCCTCCCGACTCGGGGTCGGATCTCCGCTGGGATGATTATGGAGCAAAAGAACCGAAGCAGAGGATTCCCGAACCGCAGGGGCAAAGACCTCCCGGGGATGGACCAGGCAGGTGGTGAGACTCCCCTGGGATACGGTCTCCGTCCGGATGACCCGGTTTTTCCCGTTCAGCAGAACCACACGGAAGACCTCCTTTTTCAGGTCCCGCATAGTGGAATGGCACGCTTCATAGACATCCCGGCTGCCCCGGATGATATCCCCCTCCTTGAGGGGAAAGGCCTGGATTCTTTTACCCAGTTCCATGGCCGCTGCGATTTGAGCGGCCTTGGCCCTGCCGATCCCCGGCACAACACAGATCCCGGAGATCACGGTTCGACTCAACTCTCTAAGGTTGCGGTACCGGCTCAGGAGATCCATGGCTACGTCCAATGCGCTCTTCCGGGCATGGCCTGTCCTGAGAAGGATGGCCAGAAGTTGGGCATCAGACAGGGATTCCGGACCATATCTGTGGAGCCTCTCCCTAGGCCGCTCCTCCTCCGGCCAATCTTTAATGGGAATTTTCTTCCTGTACTGTGACATGGGACTCCTCCATTTTACCGGCCAACTGAAGTGACCGAATATTCTTTATGACTTCAGGATATTGTTATTTAGAAAGTGAATGACTCTAGCGGTAGTAAACAGGAAGATGATGGCTTACTATCAGGCAGATTAAATCTGTGCTATGAATACGTCAAGTCATTTTTATCAGTCAAATTAAATAAATGTGTTGTTCCGCATCATTGATGCGCCACCTTGGAAGTATAAATTCCAGATTTTTTCATATAATTTTTTTATTATATCATTATGTTAAGTCATATGTTTAAAGTAATAGATAAAATGTAAACAGGTCGGTTTGATTCTCTGTCAAGTTGCATGAATTAATTTTTTCTTGATTTGAATATTAGTATAATGTAATCTACAAAAACTTTGCACAGGCTATATTTTTGAAACAATTTTCAATTCTGGGGGGAATGAATGAATCTGTTTAAAGAGAAGCTCACCTTGAAAGGGCGGTTGATCATCACCGTTCTCATCCTGATTATCTTTATCGGCGGCGGTACGATCGCCTACAATGTTCACGACTTTACCGAAAACAATCCCAAGTTCTGCGTAAGCTGCCACCTGATGCAGGAGGCCTACGATGCCTGGGAGAATAGTGTCCACAATAACATCAACTGTCATGAATGCCACTATGCCTCACCGGCTGAACAAAACAGAATGCTTTTCATGACGGTTATCCAAAAACCCGAGGCCGTGGAGGAGAGACACGGCAAGGTCATTGTCCCCTGGAAGTACTGTTTCAAATGCCACTGGGAACAGGAAGAGGGATTTGAAACGGCTCCGAACATTGCAAAGTCCAGGGGCCATGCCATGCACGTCTTTATCGAACAGATAGAATGCTCAAAATGTCATGCGTACATTGAAGAGAATAAAGCAGGACTCCACGAGTTTCTTCCCAGTGACCGCTTCTGTGTGAAATGCCACGAAGGAACGGAGGTGCATGGTATGGGTATGGAAGGCCTGGCCTGCCTGGCCTGCCATACAGACAAGACTGAAGATATCCGTCCTAACCGTGAAAAATGTCTCACCTGCCATGGCGACACGGATACACGTGCGAAGATCGCCCTGGCCCCCAAGTCAGTGGATACAAAACATTTCACACCGGACCCGGAAATCATACAGAAGGCATCCGCCAATGGCATGAAGTTCCCGGAAGGGGCTCCCATGGAATATGAATGCCATACCTGTCACAAGCCGCACACTAAAGTCAAACCTGATCAGTCACACTGTTTCAGTTGCCACAGGGAGATCAGTAAGGTCGGAAAGCACGATCTGCATATCAACAACGTAGGAATGGAGTGTATCACCTGCCACCATCCCCATTCATGGAAAGTCAACAAAACCTCTGCACAGGAGACCTGTACCATGTGCCATGATTACAAGGATCCCGATTCCTTCCTTCATTAAGGGTGAACTCAAAACGGCATGATCCCCGCAAAAAAAAGGCCCGGAGAATTTTCTCCGGGCCTTTTCTGCCTCATATTTAAAGTAATGGATCAATGAATTGTTTGTGCAGCTTGATGAAAACATATCGTAAATGACCGAAAGCCTTTTACCGAATCAAGACCATCATGACGAAATAGCCGATAAACGTCACCCCGCATATCCCCAGTTTCATCATTATATTCACGATCCTTCCCTTCTTGAGCTCAATGGTCCCCTTACCAAATTTCATGTCATCACTCAATATGCTGAGTAACGAGATAGTCATCACCAACAGGATGAGGATCATCAGAAGCGCCAAGGATACAATTTTTACAAAAGCAACCAATTCGTGCATTCAACACCCCCCAGAATGATTCAGAAAACGACATATGTAAACTCATCTATATCAGATTGTTTTTACCATGTCAAAATTTTTTTTGAAATTTTGAAATAATGATTGACATGGAGAGAAAACATGCTATTATGCGAATATCTTTTTTGATTTATGACATTTTTTGGGGGGTGATATCGAAAGGATCTATCTGCCTTTCATTTAAATTCTCTTTTCCATAATATAGAATCGATTGTGTTGCGATAGCTATCACAATTCTTTCCCGCAAAACACATTAAAGGCTGCAACCATAAACATTCAAACATTTTTTATCTGTTAAGGAGAGTGTTATGTCCAAGAGTCCCTCTGCGCATGTTTCATCCGCCGATGAAAAAAGGCAGGTCCGTTTTGCCATGGTCATCGATCTGAGACGCTGCGTGGGTTGTCATAGCTGTTCCGTTGCCTGCAAGAGCGAGAACGAGGTCCCCCTTGGGAAGTTCCGTTCCTGGGTCAAGGTTATTGAGAAAGGCCGCTACCCGGATGTGAGCCGTCAGTTTCTTCCTTCCCTGTGTAACAACTGTGCAAATGCCATCTGCAATCGGAACTGCCCGGTAAGAGCCACATATATCCGCCCGGACGGGATCGTCAAGGTGGACATGCATCGCTGTATCGGATGCATGTATTGTATGGCCTCCTGTCCCTACGATGTCAGATATATCAATCCATTAAGAAAGATCGTGCAGAAATGTTTTTTCTGTGACCACAGGGTGGACAAAGGCCTGGAGCCCGCGTGTGTGGAGACCTGTCTGGGCCGGGCCCGAATCTTTGGAGACATCAACGACCCGAACAGCGAAATCACCCAGCTCATGGCCACCAATCCTGTGGTCACACTGAAACCCGAACTGGGCACAGAGCCTCATGTCTTCTATATTGCCGCGGATTATGATGCAATGGACCCGACAAGCGGGGTGGATATCAACCACATCCACTTTGAGGAGCCCTACTGATCAATCATTGAGGAGGTTGGACATATGGATCCCAGTAATGTGAGTGTTCTCTACAATTCCCCGCACCAGATACCTCTGGGGATTCTTCTCGCTCAGTATTTCTACCTAACGGGGCTTAGTGCCGGATCCTTTGTGATATCGGTGATTGCCATCCTCGGCGGTAAAGTCGAATACAAGCCGCTGGGTAAGATCGGCGCCGTGGTGGCACCGCTCTGTCTCGTCCTTGCTCCTATGAATCTCCTGGTCGAGATGGCCCAGCCCCTGCGTGCCTGGCACCTGATGACTTACCTCCCCGGTTACGTCAACCTGAAATCACCGATCACATACGGCGTCTTACTCCTCACGGCCTATCCCATCTCGGCGCTCATTTATGGATTTTTCGTCTATACGGAAAACATGAAGATGTCCAAGATTTTTGCCATCATCGGTATCCCCCTTGCGATTTCGGTGCACGGCTATACCGGTTTTATCATCGCCCTGGGAAAAGGCCGTGCCCTCTGGAATACGGCTCTCATGCCTACTCTCTTTATTGTCTCCGCCATGGTCTCCGGGATCGCCCTGATGATCCTGGCGGCGATTATTCGAAATGTCTATATGATGAAAGACAAGCCTGAAAAGGAGGTCAAGGCCGATCGGGAATTGATCTACGGTCTGGGCAAATTCCTGGGCGGAGTCATTGTTTTTGATCTTTTCCTGATTTTCAATGCCGTCCTGGTGCTCCTGACCTCCACCAAAGAGTCCTTTCATGCAGCGGAGCTTCTCTTGTGGGGGAGGTATTCCATAGATTTTGTGGTGATCGAACTTCTGCTCGGAAGCCTGATCCCCCTCTTCATGGTCTTTTATCCAAAAACCGGAAGAAGTTTCGCAGGTCTGACCGTTGCGTCAATCCTGGTCATGATCGGCATCTATGCTATGCGCTTCTCCGTTGTGATTGGGGGACAGAGCGTTCCGCTACACTGAAAGTTGACGTATGTTTAGGAGGATAAAATGAAATTTTCCCGACGATCATTCCTTAAACTGGGTACAGCGGGCGCTGCATCCCTGGGCACGATGGGTTTCCTGAAGACCTCGTCGGACGCGATGGAACTGATCATGGGTGGTGCCGAGGTCTCCAGGACCACCGGAAAGTACCTCAAACCGATACCCAGCACCTGTCTGAACTGTTATGCCCGATGCGGGAACTACGGTTTTAATGCCTACGGAACGCTGCTCAAGATCGGCCCGAACCCTGAACACCCGAACAGCCGGGGCAGGATGTGCGCCAAGGGACAGGCTGGCCTCAATCTGGTCTATGACCCGGACCGCGTCCTCTACCCCATGAAGCGGGTGGGGCCGAGAGGGGATGGAAAGTGGGAGAGAATTTCCTGGGAAGAGGCCTATAATGAGATTGCTGACCGGATGAAGTCTATTCTGGCAGATGGCAGGCCCGAAGAGTTTTTATTTCAAAGTGACCGGGACATCTCCACCCGGGATATCACCCGGCGCTTTGTTCATGCCTTTGGTTCACCCAATGCCCTGGTGAACCACCCCCTGGGCGGCCCCAACAA
>CAJICE010000061.1_pt1 | contig 29533 bp, 32 predicted proteins | sample 9199531 | NCBI WGS metagenome assembly CAJICE01 (sample SAMEA7708327, study PRJEB35096) | sediment metagenome | biome: marine neritic benthic zone biome [ENVO:01000025]; feature: sediment [ENVO:00002007]; material: shallow marine sediment [ENVO:03000034] sea grass bed [ENVO_01000059] ... | reverse complement strand
GGTCGTGAATGGTTATTGCAAATTTTTGGTAGATTTTGGTTAACAATTTTGGTATGATCCTGCTCAAGAATTTGAACTGAATTTAACAACTGCTGTGCGGATAAAGATGATGATTGTGGATTGTGATTGCACGACGACAAAATTGACGTACGACACTTATGACTCCGCAAAACATCCGTTTTGCATCTCCGGTTATATGTATGCTCTTATGGATTTCAGTAAGCATTCAAGGCAGAAAAACGGCAGAAATGTCGTCATGTTATACACTAACAAAACCTCGTATCTCCTTCAATATTAAAAGAAATCTAATCAGGGAAAAAGGGCAGGAATGGTGATCCCAGGGGGACTCGAACCCCCGTTACCGGCGTGAGAGGCCGGTGTCCTAACCACTAGACGATGGGACCATCCGGATGGAATTTGTCAGAAGAAAAAGAGGGAAAGGGAATTGGCACGAAGCAATTCCCAACCCCTGATTCTACATGGCTCGGGTGCAAGGATTCGAACCTCGATAGGCAGATCCAGAGACTGCAGTCCTACCATTGGACGACACCCGAATATCTGAAAAAAATAACAAAATTGGTATTTTCTGTCAAGAGGAAAGGCTTGGAAAGTCTTAAAGGAATTCTTAAGGGTCTGACCCTTTAGGCTGGGCATTGATGTAAGTTACGGCCTTTTTTATCCTTTCCAGCACGGCCTCTTTACCGAGGACCGCCACCAGTTCGAAGATCCCGGGACTGACCGTGCCCCCGGTCAGGGCCACCCTCAGGGGCTGGGCGATCTTGCCGAGTTTCATCTCCTCTTCGGCCATAAGCTCTTCAAAGACTTGCTGTACCAACTCTTCATTAAATCGGTCCAGTGATGAAATTTTTAATGCCAGCTTCTCCAGAATCGGCAGTGCCTTGGGTTTCAGGAATTTCTTTCCCGCCTTCTCGTCAATCGTGACCTCTTTTTCAAAGAAATAGGTGGACATCTCGGCCATCTCCACCAGGGTCTTGCGCTTCTCCTGCTGGCATTTGACCACATCTTCAAGATACCCGATCTTCTCAGCCGGATAGGGTTCGGAAAGCACTCCTTTTTTTTGCAGGATCTCATTGAGCAGACCGGCCAGACGTGCGGGATCTCCGGTCTTGATATAATGATGATTCAGCCAATCCAGTTTTTCAGGATTGAACACGGCCGCTGACTTGTTCACCCCTTCCAGGGAAAATTTTTCGATCAGTTCATCCAGAGAAAAGATCTCCTCGTCCCCGTACCCCCATCCCAGCCGTACCAGGTAGTTGATCACGGCCTCGGGAAGGTATCCCATCTCCCTGTAGGCGGTCACGGATGTGGCACCGTGCCGTTTGGAAAGACGGGCCTTGTCCGGGCCGAGTATCATGGGGAGATGGGCGTACTTGGGTACCTCATATCCCAGGGCCTCGTATAGGAGGATTTGTTTGGGCGTGTTGTTGATATGATCATCGCCCCGGATGACATGGGTCATCCCCATGAGGGCATCGTCCACGACCACACAGAGGTTATAGGTGGGGGTACCGAAAGAGCGGCGAATGATCAGGTCGTCGAGCTGGCTGTTCTCAAAACTGATGGGACCTCGGATCAGGTCGATCATCTCCGTGGTGCCTGCATGGGGGGCCTTGTAACGAATGGCCGGCTCCCGTCCTGGCAAAGGTTGTGCGCCTTCCCGGCATTTTCCGCTGTACTTTGGGGAGCGCCCCTGTTTGAGGGCCTCTTTGCGGTATGCTTCCAGTTCTTCTTTGGAGCAGTAACAGGGATAGGCCTTGCCTTCTGCAAGGAGCTTCTCAATATGCTCCTGGTAGAGATCGTTCCGCCGGCTCTGCCGGACCGGTTCATCGTCAGTCTCCAGCCCGAGCCATGCCATGCCGTCCAGGATCACCTGGACCGACTCTTCTGTGGAACGCTCAAGATCCGTATCTTCGATCCGGAGCAGAAATTCTCCCTGGTATTTCCTGGCAAAGAGATAGTTGAAGAGCGCCGTCCTCACCCCGCCGATGTGCAGGTACCCGGTGGGACTCGGGGCAAACCGGACACGAACCTTATCCGTCATATCTTTCCCTCACGAGTGGCAGGGGCCCGGGAAAGGTAAAGGCAATCTGAATGCAATCAGGGTTTGACCACGAGTACAGGGATCGGAGACTGGCGGATAACCTTGTCTGTCACACTCCCCAGGAGAAATTTTGCAATGCCGCTTGCGCCCTGACTCCCCATGACAATGAGTTCCAGCCCATTCTCTTGAGCGTACTCGATGATGGTAGAATAGGGGGCCCCTTCCAGGACAGCTTTATGGATCTCCTCACCGCTTGACATGATTCTCAGGGGGATGAACTTGTCGAGTTCTTCGGTGGCATAATCCATGGAGGTCTTTCCCATCTCACCCACAGAGGTATGCGGGATATACGATCCCTCAGGCAGCGCCTCATACACCACATGGACGATATGGAATTCGACCCCGCAGCCTTTGAAAAATTCATAAGCATACTTGAGAGTATTTTTGGAGTTTTCACTGAAATCAACAGCAACAAGTATTTTTCTAACCGTAGGCATCCTGTTGATCCTTCTGGAAAAAAAGGCGGGGCTGATCATCTGCCCCGCCTTCATGGTTCACGCAATTAGCCCATCTTTCCAAGCAGCATAAAAGCAATAACCAAGCCGTAAATAACCAGAGACTCGATCAGTGCCAGACCGATGATCATGTTGGTCATGATTTTACCGGCTGCGCTGGGGTTCCGGGCGATTCCCTGCATGGCTGCATTGACGGCATTTCCCTGTCCGAGGGCACCGCCGAAGGCAGCAACGGCAATGGAAATGGCCGTGGCGATGGCGATAGTTCCCCTTGTATTTCCGCCGGATGCCGCCTCTTCCATGGCAAATGCAGGCACTGCGGTCAGCAGCGTCGCCGCAAAGACAAAAAGCCTTGTCAGAATGTTTCTCATCTCGTCAACCTCCCTTCTATGTTTTGCCGTCCCCATCGGATTGACCGGTTTCTCGAGCACCGCTCTCAGGAGGTATCTAATCCCACCCCCACCCCGAAAGAGCACCGCGTTTCCGTCCCCGGAAGGCGGGCGTACAGGAAACGGGTCAATCGACAGTGAACCGCAATATAGATCCCGGAATCGTCCGGGAGTAAAGTACATTAGTGGGCGTGCTCCACGGCACCCTGAACATAAAGGATGGCCAGAAGCACAAAGACAAAGGTCTGCACCAAGCTGGTGAAGATCATAAAGGCCATGATCGGCAGTGGAACCAGAAACGGAACCATGCCGAAGAGAATGATCACGAGAGTATCCTCTCCCATGATGTTCCCGAAGAGTCTCAGGCTGTGCGACACCGGTCTGGCCAGATGTCCTATAATTTCGATCACAAACATGAGGGGAGCCAGCGGGAGAACGGGCCCCATGAAATGTTTAAGATATTTAAAGCCGTGTTCTTTGACACCGTAGATATGCACGGTCACAAATACAATCACGGCGCAGGCCACGGTGATATTCAGGTTTGCGGTGGCCGACACCAGACCGGGAAAAACACCCATCAGATTGCAGGTAAAGATGAAGAGACTGAAGGTTGCGATCATGGGGAAGAAACGACGGGCATTCTTCTCTCCCATGACATCAGACATGAAGTTGAGGATCAGTTCGAGAACGGATTCAAAGACATTCTGTAAACCTGTCGGAACGAGGGCCAGATTCGACGTGGCAAGCTTCCCCATGACAATCAGCAGAAAAACAGTGAGCGCCGCGTACGCCACAAAGAGATACTCGGTTCCCACAAAACTTAAGAATGCCGGTGGATGATTATGCATTGACCTTCTCCTCAGGAAAATCGTCTTTGGAATAACGGTTCGCCCGGATCAGTCCTTCGATCATGACCAGAAGGAGGACCGCAGAAAAGCCGCCCACGATTCCATAGACATCAAACAATTGGAAATGGATCAGTCCAAAAAAGATTGAAACCACAATAACAAATTTCAACAGCCCGAAGATTCCATAAAGAATCTTGTGGATGGTATTGGGTCCGAAGACACGTTTCAGAATGAAGGCAATGGCTTTGAAGTTGGCCAGGCCGATCACGATTCCCACCCCCGCTCCAAGGGCTATCTCTCTGCCGAATATCTGAAATGTCACCCCGGCCACAAAGGCCAGGAAAAGCAGGCCGCCCCAGGTCAAGACTTTTGGTGTCAGTTGATCAAGGGTCTGTTCATTCATGGGAGGATCCGTTCTCCTTGCTCTCTTTAACGGCGATTTCAATCAAATTCTTAAATCCCGCGGCCACACCGCAAAGCAGAAAGAAAAGAGTGAGCCAGGGATAGGTGTCGAACCACTGGTCGAGCTTATGCCCTATGAAATACCCGATCATGGTGGCCACCACCATATAGATGCCGGCCGTACTCACGGAATAGAGCTTTTTGTAAAAAGCCTTATCCTCATTTTTCATGGATTCTCGGCTTTCAGGGAGCCTGAACAGGCCATAGAGTTTTCGGATATTAACATCTCCGAATATTTGTTGTCAAGTACAAAACCAACAAGAAGTATTTTGATGCATCAATATAGATAAACATGATATAATTAATAAAAAAGTTAACTATTTAGAATAATTCATCGATATATCTACGAAATCCAATTACAAAGGGTGATAATATGTCAAAAGAAGAATCTTTCATCAAAAAAGTTATCCCCGCAGGTACGGGATGCTCATTATCAACATCTGTTGATGACCGATGCAACCAGTGTGCTGAAGCATCCCGTTTCCATCGATTTTACATGGCCCTATGCAGCATCTTGGCGGTCTTACTGAATGAGCCGATCTATCTCTATCCGGTTGTCGTCTCCATATTGATGCTCGTCATATTTTCCAGCCGGTATGAACCGTCCATGCTGTTCTACAAACATGTCCTGTTGAAGATCACCGGCAGGCATCCCTGGCCGATCCCGGAAGATATTGCGGGAAGGTATCTTGTGGGACGCATAGCTGAGAAGGTCAACTGCGCAAGCGTTGGTATGATCATTTTATTAGGATTGGTTCTTGAGGCTTTGGGATTCTCTTTATGGGTTGTCCCGGTGGCCATCGTCGCAGCAGGAATTTCCCTTGCAGCCACAACGGGAGTCTGTTTGTTAGGGATATTAGTTGCTAAAATTGGGAAATTCTTTCCAAGTATCCTTGAATCACATGAAGAAACAACATGAAAAATCAACCTGGTATTAACGAAAATTGCATCCTGAGTAAGAACCTGAATGTGAGGATGTATAAACGATGTGATTACTGTGATCATGCTGTCCTCAAGTGTGTGGGGACCCAGTACCATATTGTCATCATGATCAACTTTATCCTTCTCCTATTGCTGCCCTATCTAAAAAACTATCCTGTTTTATTTAATTTGGGGATTGTGTGTATTCTTGTGATTTTTCTGATTCTGGGATACTTCGTCAATGATAAAACCGATGATCTGTATATCGGCAAATATCACCTGAAAAAGAAATCTTCTGAAATGGAAACAATGAACCGGGAACTTATTTCTCTCAATAAAACCATGGCTGCAAGGACAGAGGAACTCACCAGGGCCAATAATCAACTGAGGAAACTGGATCATATGAAATCCGATTTTATCTCCATCGTCTCTCATGAGTTCAGAAGTCCTTTGACATCTATCAAGGCCTTCTCAGAAATATTATTAAACAACAAAGAAAACGTCGCACCGGAAGAAAGTGCCGACTTCCTCAGGATCATCGACCAGGAGTGTGATCGATTAACCCGAATGATCAATGACATGCTGGATCTGAGTAAACTTGATGCTGATAAAATGGAATGGGACATGCAAGAGATTGTCCTGGGCAGGGTCATTTCCAATGCACTGGAATCCATTTACCCTTTGAGCAATGCTAAAAATATCCAGATAGTGACTCATCTCGATGACACCCTTCCGGCAATCATCGGAGACTCTGACAGGCTGATACAGGTCATCACAAATCTATTTAACAACGCGGTAAAATTCACTCCTGAAAAAGGCACGATCAAGATCTATACCGAACACAGCGGCAGCGAAGTCCAGGTGGCTGTGGAAGACAACGGTATCGGTATTCCCGAAGATCAGCTCCAGGACATATTCAGTAAGTTTCGTCAGGGAGGGGATGTCGTGACGGACAAACCCCAGGGAACAGGCCTGGGACTTCCCATATGCAAGGCTATTATTCATGCCCATAAAGGAAAAATCTGGGCGGAAAGTATTCAAGGCAAGGGTTCCAGATTCTGCATAACCCTGCCTGTGGCACGGAAAGAAGATGAACAGGAACGAACAGATTCTCTCATAAACGTGACAAATGTGGGTTAAGTAAATCCTTTGGCAATGTTTAACCCGGATATTGCATGAATTTTCGTCGCGAAGTGGTGTAGATGCCAGTAGATACAAGGCGTCTCGACCGAGTGCCCCCGGAAACGTACTTGACGGTACGTTGAGGAGGCCGAGAGAGCGCAACGCAGTAGATGCGGGCATCTACGCCGCTGCAGCAGGAGACTCATGCAATATCCGGGTTAAGGGGAGGAAGAACAATGAGCAAAAAGATACTCATCGTCGATGACGAGCCTTACATCCTCCGTTCATTGCAGTTCCAACTTGAACGGATTGGAAATTTGGATGTAATTACCGCCGCAGACGGAGAGGAGGCCGTGAGATTGATTGAAGAGGAGAATCCCTGCCTCATCTTCCTGGATCTCATGCTGCCGAAGAAGAGCGGCTATGAAATATGTCAATGGATCAAAACAACCCCTCACCTCTCAGGTATTCACGTCATCATCCTTTCCGCCAGAGGACAGAGAAATGAAATTTCAAAGGGGATCCAATGCGGAGCTGACGAATATATGACGAAGCCTTTTGAGCCCAGCCTGATCCTTAAAAAGGCGCTGAAAGTACTGGACAAACACTCAGTGAAAACAGAATGAATGGATGTGAATGAAATCTGATGCGCCTACTAATCCTCTTATCGTTTCCAGAATTCGGGGAGGAAAAGGACCAGCACCGTAAAGATCTCCAGTCGACCGATTAGCATACAGAGGATCAGGACCCACTTGCCTGTTTGTGGTACATAAAAGAAATTATCCGCAGGCCCTACCATTCCCAGCCCGGGCCCGACATTTGCCAGACAGGTCAGGACGGAAGTCAGTGCGGTCACCATATCCATCCCCATTAAACTCATAATCACCGACCCGGAAACAAAGCAGAAAATAAAAAGGAAGAAGAAGCCCCATATACTTTCAATAATTTCACGGTTCACGATTTCGCCTCTCAGTTTGACCGGCACCACAGCGTGGGGATGGATCGCCTGGTAAAGCTGACGGTACCCCTGCTTGATCAAAACCTGAATACGGACATTCTTCATGCCGCCGCCCGTGGACCCGGCCATGCCTCCGAAAAACATGAGGAGTACCAGGATGATCTGGGTGGCATAGGGCCACACTTCAAAATCCGCCGTGGTATAGCCGGTGGTGGTCATGATCGAGACCACCTGAAAGGCGGCATAGCGGAGGGCCTCAACTGCACCGTCGTAAACTTTCCCATAGAGATTAAAGGCAATGACCAATGTCCCGAAAAAGAGAACACCTATGTAAAAATGAAATTCCGTATCCTTGAAGACACTCCTGAAGTCTCCCAGAAGAAACCGGTAATGGAGTGCAAAGTTGATCCCCGCCAGGGCCATAAAAATGATGACGACCGTATCAATATAAGGACTGTTATAGGCGCCGACACTCTGGTTCTTCGGAGAGAACCCGCCGGTCGCCACGGTGGTAAAGGTATGACTGATCGAGTCATAGAGACTCATTCCGCCCAGTTTCAACAGAACGACTTCCAGGATGGTGAAGAGAAGATAGACCATCCAGAGGGTTTTGGCCGTGTCTTTGATCCGGGGAGAGATCTTGTCATACACCGGGCCGGGTACTTCGGCTTTGAAGAGCTGCATCCCCCCCACTCCCAGAAGCGGCAGGATCGCGATGGACAGGAGGATGATCCCCATCCCGCCCAGCCATTGGGTCATACTCCGCCAAAAAAGGATCCCGAGGGGAACCCCTTCGATCTGTGTCAGGACTGTGGAACCGGTCGTGGTGAAGCCGGACATGGCTTCAAAATAGGCATCGACAAAACTGGGGAATGTCCCGGCAAACAGATAGGGGAATGTCCCGATGAGCGCCGCCAGGATCCAGCCGAGCGTAACGATGGCAAAACCTTCCCGGTGGCTGATCTCCCCCCGTTCCTTCCAGCCAAAAACCATGCCTGCCGGCCCGACGATCAGGGCAATGGCAATGGCATACAGAAAGGCCCGCCACGACTCCTCATGGTAATAGAGAGAAACCAGGAGGGGGAGTATCATCATCAGCCCGAGAAGCACCAGGAGGGCACCCAGAATCTGAATGATCAAGCGAAACCGCATGACCCGACCCCTCTATTAAAAGAACTCCAGGCTCACGGCAAGAGCCTTCTCCACCTTCTTAATGGATTTGGACAGGGTGAAAATCACGACCTTGTCATCAGGCATGATGATATCGTCACCGCCGGGAATGATGACCTTATCGTCACGTACCACGGCACCGATGAGGGCATCCTTGGGAAACTTGATCTTATATATCGGTTTATTTACGATTGCAGATGTGGGAAGGGCCTGGACTTCCATGGCCTCAGCCTCATCCTCACGGAGTGTATTCACAGACAGGATCTTTCCCTTCCGGATAAAACGCAGGATCGCTCCCGCTGTGGAGATGCGGGGGCTGATTGCCGAATCGATCCCTATGGATGAGGCGATGGGGAGGTACTCAGAGCGGTTCACCAGTGTGATGATCTTCTTGGCACCGAGCCGCTTCGCAAGCAGGGAGATCAGCATATTGTCCTCTTCGTCATCGGAAACAGCAACGAACGCATCGATATTGGAGATGTTCTCTTCTTGGAGGAGCGATACATCACGGGCATCGCCGTGCAGAACCACAGTGTCGTCCAATGCTTCCGTAAGAATCTTGCACCGTTCTTCATTAACTTCAATCAGCCGCACATGGATATCCGACTTTTCAAGCTGTTTCGCTATCTTCAGACCGACCCTTCCGCCTCCCATGATCATCACATTCCTGATCCTCTCCTGAGGTTTGCCCATGAGACGGAACAGTTGATCGTATTCTCCGGACCGGGCCATCACAAAGATATGGTCTCCTGCCAGAAGCTGGTCCTCGCCGCGGGGAATCAGGACCTTATCATTCCGTAGGACCGCCACAATGATGTGGGGCTCCTCTTTAAAAGAGATCTGGAGTTTTTTTAACTTGATATTCTTGACCGGGGACTCCTCATCTACCTTGAGTCCGATCATCTGGACCTTGCCATCGGCAAACTCCATAAGATCCGATGCCGCAGGGACCTTCAGCAATTGGATAATCTTTTTTGCCACCTCACTCTCAGGCGTAATAGAAAAATTAATCCCCAGATGCTCCTTCCCCAGAAGAGCCTGATCCTGTGCATAGGCCTCGTTCCGGATACGTGCAATCTTGGTGGGAATCCCGAATTGGACCCCGGCCAGCAGACAGGAGATCATATTGACCTCATCGATATTGGTAACAGCAACCATCATCTCGGCACCTGACGCTCCGGCACTCTCCAGGACCACAGGGTTACTCCCCTCACCCAGTACAGCCTTGATATCCAATGTTTCGTGAAGTTTTTTAATCTTCTCTTCATTGTTATCAATGACCACAACATCCACATTCTCACGGGCCAACCAACGGGCCGTATAATATCCGACCTCTCCGGCTCCAACGATGATCACCCTCATCTTTGTGTCTCCTTAAAGATGCGTACCGACGGTTTAACCCGGATCACTTTATTTACAATGTTTTAATATGCACTATTCAATTAAAAAATTAAAGATAAAAATGAGGACTGTACAATTGCTCGAAAATCACCATCTATGGACGATCTTGTTCTATATTGAATCCAGGTATGACCAAAGTATCAGGCGCTGCTGATCTTTTTGTATTGAATGAAAAAGACTAGAGCCGTCTGATAAAAAGCTTGTAGATCTGCCGTTCATCGGCCAGCTCAATCTTGAACATCAGACTCCCGATGGTGAAACGTTCTCCTTCCTGCGGAATCCTGTTCAGGTGGTGAAGGATATATCCGCTCAGTGTCCTGTAGCCGTCACTGGGGATGTTCAGGTGCAGCTGGTCATTCAGTTCATCCACATCAATCCTGGCATTGACCAGATATTCCTTTTCACCGATCTCTCGAAAAAGCTGATCTTTAAGATCAAACTCATCCTCGATCTCGCCAAAGATCTCCTCCAGGATATCCTCCATGGTCACAATTCCCTGGGCGTTTCCCTCGTTGTCAAGAACCACGGCCATCATGATACCCCGCTCCTGCATGGACCTGAACAGATCACGAATCAAGGTGTCCGAATGAACAAAAAATGGTTTTCGATAACAGTCTACAATTTGCCCTCCCAGAGACCTGATGCGAAGCAGGTCCAGGGTATGCAGCAGGCCTACAATAGCTCGGGCCTCCCCTCTGTAAACAGGCAATCGGGTAAAACCGCTCTTTAACACCTGCTCCATGGCCTCAGAGATGGCCGCTTCTTCACTTACAGAGACCACATGATCAATGGGAACAAGGATTTCCCCAACCCGGATATCACTGAAGTCCAATATCTTTCTGACGATCTTGATCTCCTCTATGCGGAGCGTCTCACTCCCCTCTGCAAATCTCCGGATCAGTTCGAGATCTTCGTTGTCCACAAAGGGATTGCTTTCTGTTTTGCTTCGTCCTGCAAGATTCTGAACCACATTATGGAGCCTCATTGAAAAGTCAATCAGAGATTTGAACAAAGACATGAAGAAATCGAGCGGTTTTGAAATCTTTATGGCGCCCTCTTCAGCCCGATTGAAATAATAGACTCTGGGAATGACTTCTCCGAAGATCATGATCAGGGGAAGCTGAATGGATAGCAGCAGGATGATGGATGTTCCCAGTGAAATCTCCGGGAAAAGACGGAGGATCAAAAAAACAAAGAATAAGGTGCTGATACCCGCGGAGAGCACGGTCCCGATCAGAAGGGTATGGGAAATCTTTTGCGGGTCGGTGAGGATACGCAGCAGGGGCATGACCTCCGGTTCCTCCTTCTCCTTCCGGTCCAGAAAGCTCAACTTGTCGGAAACCACGAGAGAGATTTCGGACACAGAAAAAAAAGCTTCCCCCAGAATCCCTACTCCCAATCCCAACAATAAGAGGATATTGATTAACATAAAAAACTTTCAGATCATGAACAACGGCTTCGCAAAAGAGACTCTTCCGGTTTGAAGATCTATTCCGAAACCATGACTTAATTATCCGCTTTCCTCATCATCTGATTCTAACCGGGTGACCAGAAGTTCAAGTATCCGCACACCTCTCGCCCGATAGACAGAGATCTCCAGGCCGCGATAGATCACTTTTTCTCCCCATTTAGGAAAATGTCCAAGCTGATCCACAACGAATCCTCCGATGGTCTCATAGTCTTCACTCTCTATTTGCACATGGAAAAGGTCATTAAAATCCTGCAGCGGAAGCATGGCCGATATCCGACAAGTGAGTTCGTCGACCTCTTCGACCATCTCCGCTTCCACATCTCCCTCATCCTGGATCTCCCCGACGATCTCCTCCAGAAGGTCTTCGAGACAGATCAACCCTTCCACCCCTCCAAATTCGTCCACGACCATCGCAATATGGACATTCTGTTTTTTGAAATCTTTTAGCAGTTCACTGACGCGTTTGGTCTCCGGAACATGCAGGGCCGGATGGAGCAGACCCGGCGGGAGTTCTTCTCCGCTTGTGACGCCTTTGAGAAGGAGCGGAAGGAGATCCTTGGCATAAAGGATCCCCATGATATGGTCACGGTCTCCTGAGTAGACGGGAATTCTGGAATACCCTCCGGCCCTGACTTTCTGAATCACAGCGGTGGCCTCTTCGTGTTCTTCGATACAAAACATATCAGGCCGGGGGGTCATGATCTCCTTGACCAGTGTCTCACGAAATTCAATGACATTCTGCAGCATCTCACGTTCATACACCTCCGGATTCTCTTCGGGTTCGGGCCCCAGGTTTATAAAATCCTTCTCCTGTATCACAGGATTCTCCAAACCCCCTCTTTCCCGCAAAAAGAAATTAGCCGACTTCTCGAGCAGGATGCGGAGGGGGGAGACAAGGTGGAACAAGACTTTGAGAACAGGGGAAACAATCTTGATATAGAGTACTTCCCTCTCCTGGACCAGAATCCGGGGCACCACTCTACCCAGCGCAAGATACAAGATGAACAGGGTGAGAAGGGAAAGGATCATTTGCCAGACTTCACGGTAAGTCCAGACCGTGATAAGGATCAAAAGGGCCCAGATGGACTGGTGAAGGATCATCAATGTCAACAGGGTTTTTTGAGGCCGCTGGGTCAGGAAAGAGAGAGCAGAATAGACTGCAGGCCCACTCTCTTCAGATACATTCGATCGGTCCAGGACAAAAAATGCCTTTTTGGAACCGGAAATAAAAGCGGAAAGGGCAATCAGGATAGATACGAAAAAGATATATAAAGGAACGTCCAAAAGGATTTGACCTCACAAAAGACCATGGGACCTTCCTGATAAGGCGGGCAAGAATGTCCCCACGGTCCGGATTAACCTCTTTTTTATTATATATCACGGAAACGTAAATTTATCAAGTCCTTATGAACTCCGAACCTCCTTCTTCCCCTGTGTCAGAGGATGTTTAACCCGGATATTGCATGAGCAAATCTATTACGAAGCCGGACTTGTCACGGTGTAGCATTTTGCGAAGACGGATAAGCAAACACATGCGGCGTTACAGAAAATTTACTGTGCCTTGCCTGTGGTGCTTCTTCGGCCTCTCATGACGATCACTCATGCAATATCCGGGTTAATCGTTTCTGAAGATCCGAAAAAGCGTATTGCGCACGACATCTGGAAGGACTTTGAGAAGCTCATTTTTCAGGGAAAGATACCCCTGGTTTCCGGCAATCAGGTTGACGAGAAGAGACCGGATGGCAGGATGTTCTTTTGAAAGAGAGACCAGGCGGTTTGAAACCCTGGGATCAAAAAAGGCCTGCACATAAGAGGATGCCCGGCTCAGTTCGGGAACCATCTCCTCGCGGCATGCTTTTTCGTACTCGCCGATTGCCCCGGTTGAAAACGCATCAGAGAGAAGTTCTGCAGAACGGAAGGCATAATAGATCCCTTCACCCGTCAGAGGGTCTACCCATCCCGCTGCATCCCCGATCAAGGCCCAGTTCCCGTCACAGACCCGGTTGGACGCAAAACTGTTGCCGGAGAGGGACGGGATCAGAGCCGAATAGGGTGTTCGTTCTTTCTCCATCAAGGCCGGGAAATAACTCTGAAGAAAACCATCGAGTCTGGTGTAGAGTTCTTTTCCTGTGGCCTCTCCGATGCGTGCTCCGATACCTGCGGATACATGCCCCATTCTCGGGAAAATCCAGATGTACCCGGAAATACCCGTCAGGAAAGCAATCACCACTTCATCCTCTTCAAGACCACCCTCCACCCAGTACCCGACAGTCAAGGTGGTATCCTCCTTGGGAAAGCCTTTATAAACGGACCGCCTGACCAGACTGTGCACTCCGTCTGCTCCGACCAATGCCTGGCAGTCATAGCTATTCTCGCCAGCCTGAAGACGCCATGTTGAACCATGGGCGGTAATCTTACGGACACGTTGCTTTATCACCCTGACCCTTTCGCCTTCCGCCTTGTTAAGCAGATATTCTCCAAGTAATTTACGGGAGACGATCATCATGGGATCGGGATAGGGGACTGTGATACACTCCCCTTGCACGGAGAACATTCTCATTTTGTTTACCGAGAGAGAATCGGTGCGGAATTCGTTGAGTATGGGGAAGCTGTTATACGTCCGGCAGGTGATCCCTCCCCCGCAGGGTTTTTCCCAGGGAACCCTGGGATCAAAGAGGATAACGTCCCGTCCCAGTCGGCCCAGCAGATACGCCAGATAGGCCCCGGATATTCCTGCTCCGACAATTCCAATAGAAGCCGCCACAATACCCACCACCATTTCAAGAAACAGACATTTAATGCTTGAGGGTCCAATTCCAATATGATTCGTTATCCTACTGAAAACCATACATTGCTATCAATAAAAAAATGACCCTGATGACGAGTACAATGACACCGCCCGGGCGCCTCGTGTACAAAAGCATTGACATAACCCCACCCATTTTGATACTTTCTTCATGAAATTATGGGCCGCACCTCAGAGTTGGTAAGCTTATAACCTATTGTAAATTTTAGGAAAATGGATGGATATTGCACATACGATCCAAGTGGCTGTGGTGATGGCACCGCCCATTATCTTCTCGATTATCCTGCACGAGGTGGCACATGGCTGGGTCGCAGAAAGCCTCGGGGACAGAACGGCGAGACTCATGGGGAGATTGACACTCAACCCCCTGCCCCACATCGACCCGATCGGGACGATTTTTCTGCCGCTCATGTTAATTCTGATGAAATCAAAATTTCTTTTCGGCTGGGCTAAACCTGTGCCGGTGAACTTCCGGAACCTGAGGAACCCGAAACGGGATATGATATTGGTGGCAGGAGCAGGACCGGCCACCAATCTGATCCTGGCCCTTTTCTGCACAGTGATTTACACAATCCTTGTCAAACTCTATCCCTCATTAAAGCTTGTGTTTCACATATTTATCTCGACCTTGAAAATACCTTCCTGGGGACAGGAATCAGTGGTCTCTTTCCTGGCCACCCCTCTGGTTTTGATGGCCGGCACGGCCGTGGTCATCAATATACTTTTGATGCTCTTTAATCTGATCCCTCTGCCGCCCCTTGATGGTGGAAGGATCATGGTGGGTCTCCTGCCCCCCAGGAAAGCGATGGCCCTCGCAAAAATTGAACCCTATGGTTTCTTGATACTCATCCTGCTCATCATGAGCGGCGTCCTGAACTATACGCTCTGGCCGCTTTTTGACGGGATACTCGACATTCTTCTGGGATAGTTCGATGCACCGGGATAACTTTTATCTCTTCGAGGTATAGGAATGAAACAAAGAGTCTTAAGCGGAATGCGCCCCACGGGTAAACTTCACCTGGGGAATTACCTGGGAGCATTGAAAAACTGGAAAGCCATGCAGGAAGAATATGAATGCTTCTTCTTTGTGGCCGACTGGCATGCCCTGACCACAGATTATGCCAGTACCGAAGAGATTAGATCCGACATCCATGAGATGCTGGTGGACTGGCTCGCTGTGGGAATCGATCCGCAGAAGGCCACAATCTTTATCCAGTCGAAACTCCCCGATCATGCTGTGCTCCATGTTCTCCTTTCCATGATTACACCGCTCCCGTGGCTTGAGCGTTGCCCTACCTATAAGGAACAGCAGCAGCAGATCACCGGCAAGGATCTATCCACCTATGGTTTTCTGGGATACCCGGTGCTCCAGGCCGCGGACATCCTGATCTACAAGGCCCATAAGGTCCCTGTGGGCGTGGACCAGCTGCCTCATCTGGAGCTGACCCGGGAGATTGCCCGCCGCTTTAATTATTTGTACCAGGAGGTCTTTCCCGAGCCGCAGGCCATCCATACGGAAGTCCCCAAACTTCCGGGCACAGACGGAAGGAAGATGAGCAAGAGTTACGACAACTGTATCTATCTCTCCGATTCAGAAGATGAGGTCCGCAAGAAGATACGGAATATGATGACCGACCCGCAGAGAAAACGGAGAAATGATCCCGGTGACCCCGAAGTCTGTCCGGTCTATGCTTACCATAAGATTTTTTCAGTGAAAGATGTGGTCGACAGGGTAAATCGCGAATGCCGGACCGCAGAGATCGGGTGTATAGACTGCAAAACACTGATGGCTGACAGCCTGATTCAGGAGCTGAAACCTTTTCATGAAAAAAGAGCGGCCCTGATCAAGGACCGAAAAAAGATCCGGGAGATCGTTGAACAGGGAACCCGGGCTGCCGGCAAGGTAGCTTCTGAGACCATGGTGGAGGTTAAAAAAGCCATGAAAATCTGACAGCATCGTAATAAGTCCATCTGCAGCGTCGCGCTTCGTCACTCGTCATTGCAGCGTAGCTAAAAGTACGCCTCACTCTTCGTGACTTGCGCGCCTTGCATCTGAACCTTTTTACTTTGCTGTCCCTTCTTTGATTATTTCAAGCTAACAAGAATAGAGTATTCTCATGTCTTACAAAGTCAAACTCAATATCTTCGAAGGTCCCATGGGCCTTCTGCTCCATCTGATCCAGAAACATGAAATCGACATCTATGATATCCCTATCGCCCTGATCACCAGGGAATATCTGGAGTATCTGGACCTGATGACAACCCTGAATCTGGATGTGGCAGGTGAATTCCTGGTCATGGCTGCGACATTGACTCAGATCAAATCCAGAATGCTCCTGCCTCCCGAAGAAGCAGGCGAAGATGAAGAGGAAGGAATGGATCCCCGCCAGGAGCTGGTCGAGAGGTTACTGGAGTACAAAAAATTCAAAGAGGCCTCCCTGGATCTGAAGGCGCAGGAGAACCTCTGGATCGACACCTATGCCCACGGTGCCGATGACAACATCAAAGAGGAACGGGAACTTGTCCTGGTGAACTTGAACCTTATGGACCTGATCGAAGCCTTTCGTAAGGTCCTGAGCAAACCTGCCGCTGATGGGGTACACGAAATCACGGTTGAGACCATGACCATCAAAGAAAAAATCTCATGGATCATGGAGACCCTGGAGAATTGTGACAGCATCCGTTTTGAAGATCTTTTTTCCGGCAGTCCCGACCGGACAGAAATTATTGTGACCTTTCTTGCCCTCCTTGAAATTATCCGGCTCCGCCTGGTCCGGATCGAGCAGAACGAACGGTTCGGCCCCATCCGTATTCAAAAGGCCGTGAGCAAACAATTCAATCTGTCAGAAGAAAGTGCTTCTTCCTCACTGGAAGAATCCTTACCGGAGGAACCATGAACGAAACAGAACGGATCAAGGTCATAGAAGGTCTGCTCTTTGCGTCGGAGACGCCGCTCTCCCTGCAGAAACTGCACGAAATCCTGGATTCTTCAGGCATGGAAAAACTGGACGTAAAGAAAGGGATTGCCGACCTGGCCCGATCCCTGGAGGACGGAGGACGGGCCCTGCAGGTGATCGAGGTTGCAGGAGGGTATCGCCTGGTCACACGAAAAGAACTGGGGCCGTGGATCAAGAAGCTCAACCGTCCAAAGAAAGTCAGACTCTCCGCTGCCGCTCTGGAAGTTCTGGCCATCATCGCCTACAAGCAGCCTGTCACAACCCCTGAAATTGAATCTATTCGCGGAGTGAACTCCTCAGGCGTCATCAAGACGCTCCTGGAAAGACAGCTCATCAAGATTGCGGGACGCATGGATGCCGTGGGGAATCCGATCATGTACGCCACCACCCGGGAATTTCTGGAATACTTTGGCCTCCGATCCCTGAGAGATATGCCGAGCCTCAAGGAATTTCAGGAGATCCTGGAAGAACAGGAAGAGGTATTGATGGAATCAGAAAATGAAAGCGACACCCCCACTCTGCCTGCTACCGCAAGTGAAAGCATGGAAGACAAGCAGGAGGGAATCTTATAAGAGGATTTTCTTTAATTTGCACTGGTGCTTGAGGATCATCAGGCTATTGTTCAGACGCTGTAACCGCATGTTGCGCTGCCGGACTGCCATGTGGTCTTTCAAATCAGGAGTTTCAGCACGGACCATCTTCTGTACCTTGATCATATGATGGTAAAGCTCTTTGAAGTCGGACTCTTCAAATTTTCTAAAGAAAATCGGATTCACGAAGGTATATCCATCGGCGATGTCTTTTGCCAGAGCCAGGGGATTTCCTCGAATGAAAGCCATCTCATTACCTCCTGAAGGTTAACCGTCAGCATTCAACGACAGAAGAATACATAATAACAATAACTTATATGAATTAAATTAAAGCTTCATATTAACTCATGGCCGGCCGTTCAGATATATAACTTAATAATATCATATCACTTAACCAGCCTCCAGATCAATAAGGACTGAAAAGTATCCATGGATAAAAAGATCCGCCTTCAGAAAATCATTGCCGCTGCCGGCCTGGCCTCAAGGAGAGAGGCGGAACGGCTGATCCAGGATGGACGGGTCACCGTCAACGGCAAGGTGGTCACCGATCTAGGAACCCGGGTCGATCCTGAAGAGAATCATATCAAGGTTCGGGGAAAACTCATCCAGCCCCCGAAAACTAAGACCTATCTGGCCCTGAACAAGCCGGCCGGTTATGTAAGCACCCACAAGGATCCGCAGGGACGGCCCACTGTACTGGATCTCATACATGGAGTCCGGGAGCGCGTGTTTGTGGTGGGTCGGCTCGATTTCAATTCCGAAGGGCTCATCCTGCTCACCAATGACGGTGAGCTGGCAAATGCCTTGATGCACCCCAAATACCATGTCTCCAAAACCTATCAGGTCAAGGTCAAAGGGCATCCGGACGCATCAAGGCTTCAAAAATTGTCCAGAGGTATCCAGTTGGCTGACGGGCCCACTAAACCTGTCAAAATTGAGAAAGTCCGATACCTGAAGGCCAACACATCCCTTGAGATCACACTGTATGAAGGAAGAAAAAGACAAATTCGACGCATGTTTGAAAAGATCGGCCATCCCGTGCTCCGTCTCAAACGGGTCAGGATTGGACCGATCCGTCTGAGCGGACTGTCTCCCGGAAAGTTTATCAGACTCAACTCCTGGCAGATCAAACTGTTAAAAGATGATGTCAGTAAAAAAAGCAAATAAATCCTGTAAACATTCCACGCTTCCGGGCCGTGGGCTCTCAACAAATATGGATGAATTGTATTTAATTCTTGATTTTTTCTTTAAAATTAGTAGATTATTATATTTTGATTTATCATAGACTGAATTCCGAGAGTTTTCTTAAATGAAATAGAAACCCACAGGCTGTGAGGAGAATCCCTTATGAATACAAAGGCTATTTTTAACCTCTCTTTTTTGTTGTCTACGGCTCTCATCTTCCTGGCAGTTTCTGGATGCAGCAACTCAAACCAGTTAGGGGGGGAAAAACCTTCTTTGGATATTCAGGGGACCTGGACCGGATCAGCCCAGCAGACAGGAAGCCCCAATCCCACATTTACCCTGAAATTGAATACAAAAGAGAGCGGCGAGGTCTGGGGGACCATCACATCTATGGATGGAACCTTTGAAGAGGCTATCATCGCCGATGGGAAACTCGTGGATAAGAAAGTTACCTTCTCAGCCACAGCCAACGGAACCAATTTCCGCCATGGACATACCTATACTTTTGAAGCAAGCGTGAAGGGCAACATGATGGAAGGGATCTGGAAAGATATTCTGGAGAGGGGCTGGGGATCCTTTACCGTCGAACGGGAGAAAAAGAGTCCTACAAGCAAAGAAGAGAAGAAAACTTCTTCAGGGGAGCATAAATCATAACATTTCCTTGATCGACTGCTGGTCCTGATCAAGTTTTCATCAAACAATTTAAAGCCATATTACATCTTCATCTGCCATCCCCTGCCCGGACTGATCCACAAATCTTCGACAATAGCTTTATAAAGACTTCTTTTTTCTCTTTCCTTGCAAAAGCAGCAATAGGAGGGGTAAACATAAGAAACAATAAAGCCTTTAGACAGGATTGACTGGATAAACAGGATATCAAAAATTAATCTTTTAAAAAATCCTGTCAATCCTGTTATCCTGTCTAAAAAATGTTTTTTCTTTTTTTTCTTTTTGTGAAGCACCGTGCAGGTTTAAGTCAATCATGAACGTTTGTTATTACCCACACAAAACTGTCAAGCCCGGATATTGCATGAGTAAATCTATTGCGAGACCGGATATGCTGCCGTATGCGGCGTTACAGAATATTTCCTGACTTCGAAATATTTCAATATGTCTTCAGCCAGAAAATATTCTGTGCTTTGCTTTCGGCGCTTCTACGGCCTCTCATGTCGATCACTCATGCAATATCCGGGCTAGAACCAAAAACTTTAACGGGGTCAGGGGGAGAGTCTCTCCAGCATCCTCGGGAATGGGATGGTTTCACGAACATGCTTGATCCCGCAGATCCAGGCCACGGCCCGTTCAATCCCCAGCCCGAATCCTGCATGCGGCACAGAACCGTATTTCCGTATGTCCAGATACCAATCAAATACATCAAGAGGAAGACCGTGGTTGTGTATCTTCTTTTTGAGCGTCTCGTAACTGTCCTCACGCTGTCCGCCACCGATGATCTCTCCATACCCTTCCGGAGCGAGCATATCCACACAGAGGGCAAGTTCAGGATTGTCCGGATCTGACTTCATGTAAAAGGCCTTGCACTTGGACGGATAGCGGTGGATCATGACCGGCCTGTCAAACTCTTCTGAGATCAGCGTCTCCTCGTCTCCCCCAAAGTCCTCCCCCCATGGGGTGTCATTCCCTTTCCGTTTCAGTATCTCGATAGCCTCGGAATAGGTAATACGGGGAAAGGGGCGCTTCACCTTCTCCAACAGGCGTGGATCCCTTTCAATCTGTTTGAGTTCCTGGTGCCTTTTTTCAAGAACCCGCTGAACCAGGTACTCCATAAACTCCTCGGCCAGGTCCATGTCCTGTTCCAGATCACAAAAGGTCATCTCCGGTTCCACCATCCAGAACTCGGTGAGGTGGCGACGGGTCTTGGATTTCTCGGCCCGGAAGGTGGGGCCAAAGCAGTAGACTTTGCCAAAGGCCATGGCCCCTGCTTCATTGTAAAGCTGTCCACTCTGCGTAAGATAGGCACGGGTATCAAAATACTCTGTACTGAATAGTGTGGAGGTACCTTCGCAGGCATTGGGAGTAAAGATGGGGGCATCGAGCAGTGTAAATCCCCGATCATCAAAAAAGTCGCGAATGCCGCGGATGACTTCATGCCGGATACGGAGTATGGCATGCTGACGGGAAGAACGCAGCCAGAGGTGGCGGTGGTCCATGAGAAAGGCCACCCCGTGCTCTTTCGGGCTGATGGGATACTCATGGGCCTCATGAATGAGCGAAAGGTCCGTTACACCGAGTTCAAAACCCAGGGAAGACCTTTTGTCTTGCCGGACTGTGCCGCGGACCTGGAGAGCTGATTCCTGGGGTATTCTGTCTACAAGCTCGAAAAGGTCCGGAGAGACATCACCCTTGAACATCACACACTGGATGATCCCGGTTCCGTCCCGAACCTGAAGAAAATGGAGTTTACCACTCGAACGTTTGTTATAGAGCCATCCTTTGAGGAGGATATCCTCACCGTCATAGCGTGCAATCTCTTCTATCCATACTCGTTCTGCCATGCTCTCCTCCCATACATCTTATCCGTTATGTGGATACAGAGCATCCTTGCAGATTTTCTGCGGTATGTCAAGAAGCGGCCGATCGCATGGATTGACGCCTCCATTCTCTTATATGAAAAAGCCCCTTTACAGTCCAACAGGACACACGCACGGTCCGATCTCAACAATCAACGCCCAATAGTCTCCCACACTCTCAACCCTGTTCTCATAACCAAGGAGGGAGGTATAAACACTTAACCTCCTGGCATCCTTTTCCCTGTCCAGCAAGACTTCTATCCCACCGGAGAGGCTGCAGTTATCATTGACAATGAGCGTCTTGTATTCATCGATCCGGTCACGGGCTTCTCTTGCATCGATTTGTTTCATCATAAAATCCTTCTGTGAACAACGGCCGAAGCCGTCTGAAAAACTCAGTGACATCTCATAGTTTTCAGTTATAGGAAACCACGGATTCGGAACGTTGTCAAACGTTGCAGTTCATGGACACAAAAGAAACAGCCCGCGTGTACAGACCGACAAGAAGGTTTCCGGTCTGTACACGCGGGCCGTACTTAATAATAACTCCCGTGGCAAAAAACCCTATTGAAGAGATGCCTTTTGAATGTAAATGGCTTTTAAAGGATTATCCCGTTGGTCCCGTTTCGCATTAACGATCTTGTCGACCACGTCCATGCCTTCATCAACCTTTCCAAAAACCGTGTATTTATAATTCAGATGGTCCGTTTTGGCCACACAGATGAAAAACTGGGACCCGGCACTATTCGGATGCTGGCTTCTCGCCATAGAGACTGTTCCACGTACATGTTTTTGCTTGTTGAATTCAGCGTCGACGGTATAGCCCGGATTCCCCATACCGTCATTGCTCCGGTCGCTGTCTTTGGTATTGGGATCGCCGCCCTGGATCATAAAGCCGGGGATGACTCGATGGAAATAAGTGCCGTCGTAAAAACCTTCGTTCACCAGTTTTGTAAAATTCTCAACGGTTTTCGGGGCGTCTTCCCGATAAAAAGTAATGACAATCCTCCCCATGTCGGTTTCCAGAACCGCCGAAGTGACCTCCTTAACCGGTTCAACGGCCTCCTCCTTAACCGGTTCAGCGGCTTCAAGGCAGGTGATATGGACAAGCGCTGTAATCGTAATCAGCAAATAAACTAACCGTTTCATGGCCTATCTCCTTCATGTTGTGATCTTTCGATCAGTGCAGATTTAAGTTCCTTCCAGACTTCTCTCTTACCCAGGGACGTCATGGCAGAATAGAGATAAACCGGTTCGTCGTCTTTTAAATTCATGACTTTCCGAATCTCCTGTGCCTGTTTTTTCCTTTTGCTTTGAGGGATCTTATCCGATTTAGTGGCCACAGTCAAGATAGGGATTTGATGGTAAAGAAGATATTCCCGCATCAACCGGTCCATTTCTGTGGGGCGGTGGCGTGCATCGACGATCTGAACAACATAGACCAGATCCCTGTTCTTCTTCAGGAATTGTTCGATCATAGGCCCAAATCGTTTCTGAATCGCTTTGGGGACCTTTGCATAGCCGTATCCGGGCAGGTCCACAAAATAAAAAGACCGGTTGATCCGGAAAAAATTGATGGTCTGTGTTCGGCCGGGGGTCGAGCTGACCTTGACCAAACGCTTCCGATTCAGAAGTGCATTAATCAGGGAAGATTTCCCCACATTGGAACGTCCCACAAAAGCCACTTCAGGTAATCGCTGAGAGGGGTAATCTTTTTTGTGTAATGCGGAGAGAATAAACTCGGCAGAGTGTATTTTCATAAGAATCAGCCTATGGAATTTTATTAGGGACACTCCCCTATTTTTTGGTCTCACAAAAAGAAAATGATAAAAAAATAGGGGAGTGTCCCTAATTAAAATCAGTGACGAGAAAATCGATATAACGAAGCAGATGGGATAGTTGGTGCGAAATCAGGCGCTTTCTTTTTGCTCGTAGATGAGTATAGGCTGTTCCAGTCCCTTGACCACATCATCGGAGATAATACATTCCTTCACATTCACCTGGGAAGGAAGATCATACATCACATCAAGCATGACATTCTCCAGAACTGACTTGAGGCCTCGTGCACCGGTTTTGCGTTTCTGGGCTAACTTGGCCACTTCGACCAGAGCCTCCTTGGTAAACTTCAGCTTGACTCCCTCAAACTCAAAGAACTTCTCAAACTGCTTAACCAGGGCATTCTTGGGTTCAGTCAGAATACGGACCAGTGCCTTCTCATCCAGTTCATCCAGGGCGGCAATCACGGGTAGACGCCCCACAAATTCGGGGATCATTCCGCATTTCAGAAGATCCTCGGGTTCCACCTGTGCCAGGATCTCTCCGATGGCTTTGGTAACTTTGCTTTGGATCGTGGCACCGAAACCCATGGATTTCTCTCCCAGGCGGTTCTCAACCATCTTTTCCAGACCCACAAATGCTCCCCCGCAGATAAAGAGAACATTGGTTGTATCCACTTGCAGGAACTCCTGATGCGGATGCTTTCTGCCTCCCTGGGGAGGCACGTTGGCCACGGTACCCTCGATGATTTTCAGGAGCGCCTGCTGGACACCTTCGCCTGAAACATCACGAGTGATGGAGGGGTTCTCGGACTTTCGGGAAATCTTGTCTATTTCATCGATATAGATCATCCCCTGTTGGGCTCGTTCCACATCATAATCCGCATTCTGCAGAAGTTTGAGGATGATATTCTCCACATCCTCCCCCACATACCCGGCCTCGGTCAGGGTCGTGGCATCGACGATGGCAAAGGGAACATCAAGTATGCGGGCCATGGTCTGCGCCAATAGAGTTTTGCCTGATCCGGTAGGACCGATCAGGAGGATGTTGCTCTTCTGGATCTCCACGTCACCCAGTTTGACATTAGAAGCCAGACGCTTGTAGTGATTGTGAACGGCAACGGAGAGGACCTTTTTGGCGTGCGCCTGGCCAATGACATAATCGTTCAAGACCTTGTTGATCACACGGGGGTCGGGAACCTTGTCAAACTTCTCGACTTTCGTGACCTGTAAATCCTCTGCAATGATCTCGTTGCAGAGATTGATACATTCATCGCAAATATAGACCGTGTGGCCGGCAATCAGTTTTTTCACATCATCCTGGCTCTTCCCGCAGAATGAGCATCTTAATGTGCCTGATGTATCCGACGAATTGTTCTTTTTCATGCAATCACCCTTCTTTATTCATCGCTTTTCTTCTTTTCCAACCCATCTCTCTGGAGTATCACTTCATCAATGATTCCATAATCCCTGGCCTCATCGCCGGACATAAAGAAGTCCCGGTCCGTATCTTTCTGGATCCTTTTGACGCCCTGCCCTGTATGTTTGGCCAGGATCGTATTCAGGGTTTCCCGAACCTTGAGGATCTCTTTGGTATGGATCTCGATATCCGCTGCGGCCCCCTGAAACCCGCCCAGGGGCTGATGAATCATAACCCTTGCATGGGGCAGTGCAAAACGTTTTCCCTTTTCCCCGGCTGCTAACAGAACAGCGCCCATGCTGGCAGCCTGCCCAATGCAGATGGTTGAAACCTTAGGCTTGATATATTGGATGGTGTCGTAAATGGCCAAACCCGATGTGACAACCCCTCCTGGAGAGTTGATATAGAGATTGATGTCCTTGTCAGGATCTTCTGCCTCCAGAAACAGGAGCTGTGCAATAATCAGGTTGGAGATATGATCATCGATAGGTGTTCCCACAAAGATAATGCGGTCTTTCAACAGTCTGGAATAGATATCGTATGCCCGCTCCCCTCGAGCCGTCTGCTCCACAACCATGGGTATGAGTGTCATTCATCGACTCCTTACAGGATTAACACCATTAAAAATACTTAAAAAAATAGAGGGCTTATGCTTCGCTTTCACCCTCTCCTCCAGTTTGACCCTTTTCTTTAACTTTAGCATTTTCAAGCAAAAAGTCAAGAATCTTTTCATTTAGAAGGTTCAGGCGGAACGGCTCCAGGGACCCCATCTGCTGCATGTAAAGGTCCCTCATCACCTCTTTGGTCATGGAGGATTCCCAGGCTCTCTTTTCCAACTCCGCCTCAACCTCCTCGGAGGTGACCGCTATCTCCTCTTTCTTCGCAATCTGCTCAAGGATCAAACTCCAGGCCACATCCCGTTTGGCCTTCTCTTCAAGTTTATCATCGGCAAGCATCTTCTCCATTTCAGGGCTTTCCATATCCATTCCCGACTGGCGGAACTGGGCTTCCATATTCTCCTTCAGGTTCGCCTTCTGGCGCTGCACCATCACTTCAGGAAGCTCTTCGATAGGATTCCGCCTGAGCACTTCATCCATCATCTCAAGATGCAGTTCCCCTCGAATCCTCTCCTCTTCACGGGTCTGGATATTCTTCCGGATTTCGGCCTGAAGCTCTTCCAGAGTTGCGAACGTCTCCCCCACATCTTTGGCGAATTCATCATCCAGTTCAGGAAGTTTTTTCTCTTTGACATCTTTAAGATGGACCTTGAAGAGGGCCTTTTGGCCGGCCAGATCAGGTTTGTGATAATCCTCGGGGAAGTGTGCCTCGATCTCTTTTTTCTCATCTTTTTTCATCCCGATGAGACCGTCTTCCAGATCGGTCAGCATTCTTCCGGTTCCCACTTCAACGAGATGGTTCTCACCTTTGCCCCCCTCAATGGGCTGCTCTTCGATGAACCCCTCAAAATCAATCTCTGCAATATCTTTCATGGCCACGGCGTGCGCCTCATCCTCGTAAGAAGAGAGTGCTGCAAATCTCTCCCGCAAATCCTGGAGCACATTCTCCACCATTTCGTCTGAGACCTCCACATCCATACTGTCACGGGGTATCCCTTTATACTCTTTCACCTCAAATTCAGGTTTAAGATAGACCGTGGCATCAAAGCGGAAAGGCTCTCCCTCCTTGAGCTGAACATTCTTAATGATCGGCATATCCACAGGTTGAAGTTCGGTCTTATCCAGAGCAGTGGCATAGTAACGGGGGATCATCCTCTGAAGGAGGTCTTCCTCGACTTCCCGCCCCATACGATTCCGGATCATCTGGAGCGGGACCTTTCCCGCTCGGAAACCGGGCCATTTAACCTTCTTCTGAAAAGATTGATAGGTCTTTTTGAATTCGTCTGCAATCTCAGTAGGAGGAACTTCTATCTTCAGTATCCGCTTGGTTTGACTCGGTTCTTCAACACTGAGCTTCATCTCATTCGATTCTTGATTTTCCATCACGATGACATCCTTTCAAACGATGGGCATCCTGCCATGTTCAAAGTGAGAATGACCACATAAAAAAATAAAGGCCTTAAAGCCTCGGACTATTGCTGACCTCCCGAAGTGATCACAAGAGTTCGCAAAATCTAATGGTGCGAGAGGGGGGACTCGAACCCCCAACCGCAAAGCGGGCTAGATCCTAAATCTAGTGCGTATACCAGATTTCGCCACTCTCGCGAAAAACAAATTGCCCCCGTTCAATTGACCGGGTAACCCGGGAAGCCCCCTGACAATAAAGAACCGCGTCACCATAGCCAACAATCCCGATAACAATTTGATAATGTTAACATTATAGATAATTCAGGGGTCTTGTCAATAGCTTGTTTTGGGAATGACCGGGCATCATTTTCATGGCGAGCTGAAAGTGATGAAATTTCTGCTTGTTTTTGGTTTCTGCATATGATAATAAATAGGTATATATAGTTTGTGCAGCTTTATCTTTATTGCCATACAGGAACAGAGAAAACCGCACAGACAGATGGGTTGTGCGGTTTATTTATTTGTTGCTGGCAAAATAAACTGTACATCAAAGGGTACAACCAGGATCAAAGGAGTGGAACATGGCAGAAGGAACAGTAAAATGGTTTAATGAATCAAAGGGGTTCGGCTTTATCGAGCAGGAAAATGGCCCGGATGTATTTGTTCACTTTTCCGCGATTTCGGGAGACGGGTTCCGAACCTTGAACGATGGGGACCGTGTCAGTTTTGATGTGGTCGAAGGACAAAAGGGGCCTCAGGCCGCCAATGTTATAAAACAATAAAAACTCAGTGCGACTAAAACAATAGCTCCACAGTCATCTGTGGAGCTTTCTTCTTATTCAGTTTCAGATTCCAATCGTGCCCATTCTTCGATCTTTTGGGCCCTGTATCGGAAAATTTCTTCAAGTTGTTTTTTGACGAGAAACCTGTGAACAAGCTGCCCGATACCGGGTACAGGAAGTCGATAGGTCACCGCGTCGCTCATCTTTGTCCCTTCCGGCACTGTTTCAAATAGATGAAGATGTTTCCAGTGCTGATAAGGGCCTCTGATCTGAATATCGGTAAACCGGTCAGGAGGAGTATAGTCCTGAATCCTGCTCCGCCATGGTATCCTGAACCCTAACCATTTGATGGTATAATCGTATTCTACCCCCTCGAAAACCTCTGTTTTCTCTTTCATGTTAACCCTCTTGAAATCCAGCCAGTCAGGAGTTATAGAAAAAAGATTATCGGGATTTTCGAAAAAGGCAAATGCCCTCTCCCGGGGGATCGTGAGCACCTGCGATGTTTTGAGCCGATAGGTCAGGCAGCCAACCCGCACTATTTCAATGTCAGCCGATAGAGAACTTGAGTTCTGATCTGAAAGATTCATGGCATCTTAATGTTTCTCAATCCTCTAAGCAGAGAGTGAATAACTATCATTCTTTATCCGTCTGATTGTTATAAACCACTCCTTTGTTCATTTGTCAAGAGACTGAAGAGGAATAATAAATTTAGCATAACAATTGACGAGTTACCCGTATCCGCGTTACTATATAAAACCAAAATGTACTGCGAACAATCGGCTCACCATAGGATGAACCCGATGATGCGAATTATATTTGCTCTTATACTTACAGGATCGTTGTTCTTTGCACCTCATCTGTATGGAGAGACGGCCCTTCCTGATGAAGAGACCCTGCGAACCTGGATCCGTGAGATGAAACAGGCCGAACGGGGACCCTTCAAGAGGATCCGCTGGTTCTGTAACGACGGATCCGTGCTTCCACCCAAAGAATATGCCTGTGTCGACCATGGCGGCGGTGTTCAGCACGGGGAGTGGAACGACCGCACAAAACTTCTTCGGGAGCATAACTTTTACATTGCCAATGTGCTGGCCGACATCCAGCCGGAAAATATAATAGAAGGGCCCCAAAACCAGGAACTCTTGAAGCAGATTCTCCTGGAACAGTTCCTGATCACATCTGATGACGGCTGGATCTTGCGTAAGGCCCGGTATTACCGGGGAGCCTTTCAGATCGAAGATGAAATCCGAAGCGGACAGGAACTGCTGCTGGCCCTTCTCCAGGATCGAGACTGGAGAGACAAACGCTTTACGCTCCTCCGTGAAGCCGTCCGTCTCCTTCCCCACGAATACAAAGGGGCGCCCATCACCGAAATGCGCCAGCTCTCCAGGGCTATCGCTGAAAAAGATGTGAACTTTGAGAAACTGCGTATCAAGATCCATGTCAAACCCGATGCAGATGATGCGGAACGGGTGCGCGCCTACGCGGCCGAACAGGACGTCTCGGAACTCACCGAAGAGTATGAACGTCTGGCGGTGACCATAGATAAGGTCTACCTCTATGAGGAGATCGGGCCGGAACTCATTAAACTTTCGTCTCAACTGAAAGATCCCGAACTATCCCGAGAGCTGAAGCACCAGGCCTCCCTTTTGTCCAACAACAATGCCCCTGGAATTCGAATCCAGGCTGCCGGTCAACTGCTGGCGGCCATCCGCGATGATCTTAGTCATGCAGGTGATCCCAAAGAGATGCTCAAGTTACTGGATGTCAGCCTGGAACTGGAGCGGGAAGTCTATCTTACCGGAAATGAATTGCTGGGACATCTGAACCAGGCGGCCCGCCGGGAACGGATCTCCTGGGTCCAGAGCAGCACCGCCGCTCTCTACGGGACCGGACTGATTTCTTCCAGACAGTGGAATGCCCTCCAGGCAAGTTTTATGCAGTTGACCGGAGCGTCACCTTCCCTGCAGACCTATAAGACCGAATTGGACTACCTCTCCCGCGTCCCCGGATGGTCTGACAGCCTGCTTCGATTCTATTTCAACCAAAGTGTTGAACATCTGGCTGAGATTGAACCTCTTACCCGAAACTACATGCATGACCGCTTGCGTGGAAGTCCACTGCTTTTCTGTGCGGCCGTT
>CAJICE010000132.1_pt1 | contig 31550 bp, 29 predicted proteins | sample 9199531 | NCBI WGS metagenome assembly CAJICE01 (sample SAMEA7708327, study PRJEB35096) | sediment metagenome | biome: marine neritic benthic zone biome [ENVO:01000025]; feature: sediment [ENVO:00002007]; material: shallow marine sediment [ENVO:03000034] sea grass bed [ENVO_01000059] ... | reverse complement strand
TGAACCGATCGGATTTGAGCTGCTGCCGAAGAAATTTACGCTCACACAATTGCAGAGGATGTATGAGAAAATACTGGAACAAGAGATTGATAAGAGGAACTTCAGAAAAAAAATATTGGGGATGGGACTTCTCAAGGATCTCAACGAAGTTCAACTGGATGTCGCACACCGCGCGGCCAGGCTCTATCAATTTGATGAAAAGAAGTACCTTCTCTTGAAAGAAAAAGGGTTCAACTTTGAGATATGAACCCGCAGGGAAAGGAGTTCAAAATGTTTGGCATAAGATTTCTAAAAGTGGACCCAACCATCCATCTTTTCCAATACAGAAAAGACAAACTTGTTCGGGAAGGCAGAGGGTTATCCGTCTTCTATTTTGCCCCGACAACATCCTTGGTGGCTGTGCCTGTGGCGAGCACGAACATGCCCTTTATTTTCAAGGAGGTCACCAAAGACTATCAGGATGTGACCGTACAAGGTGAGGTGGTTTATCGGGTGGCAAATCCCCGACAGCTGTCTAAGATGCTCAATTTCACCATGGATGCTTCAAATCAAAAGTATGTCTCCGATGATCCGGTGAAGCTCACTCAACGCATCATCAATCAGGTACAGGTACTCATCCGGGATGAACTTCAGAAGCTCTCTCTTCGCGAATCCCTGCAGGCTTCGAACCGTTTGAGCAAGGATGTCAAAAGAGCACTGTGCGAATCGAACGTACTGGAATCCCTGGGTGTTGAAGTGCTTGATCTTTCCATATTGGCCATTCGCCCTATTCCGGAAATGGCGCGCGCCCTGGAAGCGGATGTTCGAGAACAACTCCTGAAGGAAGCTGATGAGGCCGTCTATGACCGGCGTAATGCGGCTGTGGAACAGGAGTGGGCCATCAAAGAGAATGAGCTGAATACGGAAATCGCCGTTGAAGAGAAGAAGCGCGAGATCAGAGAAACCCAAATGGAGGCAGACAGAGCCGTGCAATCAAAGCAGCTGCTTCTGAAGGAAGAAGAGATGGAAGGCAATATCGGCCTTGAGCAAAAAAACAAAGAACTGGTCAACCTTGCTGTGGAGAACGCAAAGATCGAAGCCGATGCCAAAGCGTATGGCATTGCAGCAGTCATGGATGTCATGGCCGGGATGGATGCCAAGATCCTCAATTCTTTGGCCAGCGTGGGGATGGAACCGAATCAGCTGATCGCTCTCTCCTTCCGTGAATTGGCAGAAAGCGCAGCCAAGATCGGAGAGTTGAACATTTCTCCTGATCTGCTTCGGGAGCTTTCAAAACAGAGGAAGTAAGAAACCGATGAGACACACGGAAAACAAGATTGTCCTGGTCACGCGCACAACCCGCCTGGAAGATCTGGTCGTACGGTTTAACACCGTAGAGCAAGCCAGGTTTTATGTCCAGCACCTGGGCGCTGATTTTTCGGATTACGAAGAGGAACATAGCGTCTACCAACTCGCCCTGAAACAGACTGAAGAGCAACTTCGAAAGTGGGGACGTGTCCAGACTCTGGACAGGTTCTTTCTACCCAATTATCTTTTCGGCAAGGAGGATACCGTTGTCATTATGGGACAGGATGGACTGGTTGCAAATACTCTGAAATACCTGGATGGTCAGCCAGTGATTGCAGTGAATCCGGACCCAGAACGGTGGGAGGGTGTCCTTCTCCCCTTCCTGGTCGAGGATGTCTCTAAAATTCTGGGCGATGTTTTCGCCCGGACCTGCAAAATAAGAGCAATCACCATGGCCAAAGCCGAACTGAATAATGGTCAGGCCCTCTATGGAGTCAATGATCTCTTCATCGGAACCAAATCCCATGTTTCCGCACATTACCAAATTCATGTGGGGTCAAAAAATGAGCAGCACTCCTCAAGCGGAATTATTGTCTCCACAGGTCTGGGTTCAACGGGATGGTTGAAAAGCGTTCTCGCAGGAGCCAGCGGGATCGGCAAGGCGTTAGGAAAACCTTTCCAAACCAGCCTCCTGGCGAAATTTCAGTGGGAATCGGACTACCTCTATTATGCAGTGCGGGAACCCTTTCCGAGTAAGTCATCGGATGCGGAACTGGTCTTCGGACAGGTTTCAGACCAAACCCCGCTGCATCTCATTTCACAGATGCCGGAAAACGGCGTGATCTTCAGTGACGGGATTGAGAGCGACTTTCTCGAGTTCAATTCCGGCATGAAAGCTGTGATTACGCTCGCAGACAAGAAAGGGCACCTGGTTATCTAGCCCGGATATTGCATGAGTGATCGTCACGAAAGGTCGGAGAAGAGCAGTAAGCAAGGCTCAGAAAATTTTCTGGCTTCAATTCGAACAGCGCTGTTTATTTGTAAAGTTTAGGATAGAGTTTTTTTGCACAGTCAGGACAGATGCTGTGACTGAATTGCGCCTCGGAATGTTCCTGAATATATTTTTCTATCCAGGTCCAGTAACCTTTGTCATCACGGATCTTCTTGCAGCTTGAACAAATTGGAAGAAGCCCGCTCAGAACCTTTATCTCTGCAATCGCTTCATGAAGTTCCTCTATCAGCTTTTTGTTTCTCTCATCCATCCTCTTTATCTCATTTACATGCTGGATTAACGGACGGAATGAAAAGAAATAAAGCATGGGGAAGATCATCACCGTGAGTATGAATGCATCGAGGAGCGCCTCCGCCAGTGGGGGCATTTCGGGAAAGACCGTCAGCAGGAACATGACAATGGTTTCTGCTGTGAAAATTGCAACGGTCGTGATGACCAGGAGCCTCAAAGGAGTGGTGTGCGCCTTCTGCGGCCTCGCCTTGAATGCCTCTCCCGCCGACGGAAGGATCCCTTCTTTCTCCTCAGATTCTATCTTGTCATTGACTTCCGGTTTCATCTACCCTGTAAAAAACCCTCTGAGTGCCTTCTCCCCTGCCCTTTTCGACACTATTTGAAAACCCTGAATTGGTCAAGCGGAAATTGAGCCATCTTATTTAAGTGACATAAAGGACTTGCCGCCAGCGGCTGATCGTACCGGCACGGAGGGTACCAGATGAAGGTTATTGACAAATAGTAATCCATGGGGAAGCATACCAGAGAATAGTAAGCGGCAAGCAGTGGGCAGACGATAAAGAAGACAAAAGTTAAGAATGGGAAATCTCCATGCCTTGCCTCTATTCTGCAGATTTAGCCACAGTGAGGGCACGCCAAATAATCGGTTGAAGAAAATAAACTTCACTTCTTGCTGTTAAACTATGGAAAACGCAAAACTTAACCCTATTTCATCACACACCTCACTGGGACTTGAAAAATATCAATTATGAGATACACTATTTAATATCTCATTCATAGATTACAGTGGTCAAGGCTTGTGACGAATATCAGCCGGGAGCAGATCATGATGACGTCTTCAGAAAAGGGCAAGTGCAGGCCCGCCTGGTATCACAAACTTTCAGAATTCGAGAAACCGGATCTCAGTAGATCGGTTTGGCAGTTGGTGAATACCCTTATTCCTTATTTCATCCTTTGGGTCCTCATGATCCGCACCCGCCAATTGGGCTATTCCTACTGGCTTACCCTCATGTTGGCCTTTCCCGCAGCCGGCTTGCTTGTAAGGGTTTTTGCTCTTTTCCATGATTGTTGCCACGGTTCATTTTTCCGTTCAGAGAGAGCGAACACGGTGGTGGGATACATCCTCGGCATTCTCTGTTTTACACCCTACGATGACTGGCGGTACACCCATTGGCGGCATCATGCCACGGTTGCGAATCTTGATTACCGGGGAGAAGGTGATGTCTGGACCATGACCATAGACGAGTATCTAAAAGCACCCAAAATAAAAAAGCGCCTGTACCGCCTTTTCCGTAACCCTGTGGTCCTCTTCGGTTTGGGACCGTTGTACTATTTCCTGATCAGGGGGCGGTTCCCGAGCAAGGGTGTTGGAAGAAGACAGCGCAGAAGCGTCATCATCACCAATCTGGCAATCCTGGGCATTGCCGTGACAGCCGCGTTGACCGTAGGATTTTCCACCTACATTCTGATTCAGCTCCCCATCCTCCATCTCGCGGCCGCAGGCGGCGTCTGGCTCTTTTATGTACAGCACCAGTTCGAGGGGGTCTATTGGGCGCGCCATGACAACTGGGATGCCATCAAGGCGGCACTCATTGGGAGCTCTTTTTACAAGCTGCCCAAGGTCCTGCAGTGGTTCTCCGGCAACATCGGCCTCCACTATATTCATCACATCCGTCCCAGGATTCCCAACTACAACCTGCAGCTCTGTTACAACACGATTCCCGATCTCCAGACAGTAAAACCGCTGACCATCCTTCAGAGCCTGAAATCCCTGCGCCTCCGGCTCTGGGATGAAAGCAAAGAGCAGCTCGTTGGATTCAGAGCGCTCCGATCCTACCTGAAGAACAAATTGGCGCAGGAATGAAAGCATGAAAAGGCGCTGAGAAGGCTTTTCCTCCTCTCCATCCCCTGTCAGGAAGAAAACGTTGCCTTTTGAGTAACATCGGGGTATAAAGGCTATGGTCCCCTGTGTAACGGCTAGGGGCGCCCAGGATCTTTTCGCCGTTTATAGACAACCCTTGCACGGGCCAACCATGACGCTTATATTAAGTCGTACGCATTGAAGCAAGAGACCGAATCATGAAAACCCAACCCCCTGCAAATATCCTCGGCATCGACATCGGGTCCGTGTCCGTCTCCGTGGTGGAAATGACCCCGGAAAAAGAGATTGTGAAGACTGCCTATGAATTCCATCATGGGAATCTCATAGAAAATCTCAAGAAAATCCTGAGCCGTTTCGATCTAAAGGGAATTTGCGCAATCGCATCCACCTCCTCCACTCCGTCGATTATTCAAACAAACAGCCAATATGATAACCGGATCGCCGTGATCGAGGCCGCCCGGCATTTCCATGAAAAGATCGGCGCCATCCTGATTGTCGGAGGCGAGCGGTTCGGTTTGATCCGTTTTGACAGGAACGGCGATTACCTGAATTTCAAATCCAATACCTCCTGCGCGGCCGGAACGGGGAGCTTTCTGGACCAGCAGGCGCAGCGGCTCAACCTGAGGGGCATTGCGGAACTGGGTGAGATCGCCTTCAATAACCGGGGCATCCTGCCCAGGATCGCCACACGGTGCGCGGTCTTTGCAAAGACCGACCTGGTCCATGCACAGCAGGAGGGATACTCTCTGGAGGAGATCTGCGACGGCCTTTGCCACGGACTGGCCAGGAATATCGTGGATACCCTGATGAAAGGAGAAAACCCCGATCCACCCCTCCTCTTCACCGGGGGCGTATCCTTGAACAGGGCTGTGGCCCGGCACATGGAATCATTGATCGGGGTGGAGGTCCTTGTCGATGAATTTTCCCATCTCTACGGCGCAATCGGCGCGGGGTTGAACCTGATCCATGAAGATCATGAAATCGAGACCATTTCGATAAACCGGGTGGAAGATCTCCTGGTACATCGGCCGCCTGAAAAAAGGCACACCCATGAACCGCTTGAGCTCGCTCTTCCTGATTACCCGGATTTTGAATCCATTCAGCACTATGATTTCAGAGGCCTTGATTCCGGGGATCTCCATCCGGTCGAGGTGGAGATCTACGAAGACATCATGCCTTCCAAAACAGTTGAAGCCTACCTGGGTATCGATATCGGCTCCACAAGTACCAAGGCGGCCCTTTTGAGAAAGGACCGGACCGTTCTTGCCGGTTTTTACACACGCACAGCGGGAAAGCCTGTTCATGCGGTCCAGAAACTCTTCACCTCCATGGACGACCTGATCACGAAAAAGAGATTCGATCTCAAAATCATCGGTGCCGGGACCACGGGTGCAGGCAGGAAATTTTCGGGCAAGATCATCGGGGCCGACAGAATGATCGACGAGATCACCGCCCATGCCCGGGCGGCCGTGGAACTTCATCCCGACGTGGACACCATCATCGAGATTGGGGGGCAGGACTCGAAATTCACCACCTTGAGAAAGGGGATGGTGACCTTCTCGGTCATGAATAATGTCTGCGCGGCCGGGACCGGGAGCTTCATCGAAGAGCAGGCACAGAAGCTGCGATGCCCCTTGTCCGATTATTCCTCAAGGGCTGGAGGCAAGAGAGCGCCCATGACCAGTGACCGGTGCACCGTGTTCATGGAGAGGGACATCAATCATTATTTAAGTGAGGGATACTCGGTGGATGAAATCCTGGCCTCGGTGCTTCACGCCATACGGGAGAACTATCTGACCAAGGTCGCCGTCCAAGGGAGCATCGGGAATACCATCTGCTTCCAGGGGGCCACGGCAAAGAACAAGGCCCTTGTGGCCGCATTTGAACAGGGACTGAAAAAACCGATCCACGTCTCCCGGTATTGCCATCTCACAGGGGCCCTCGGTGTGGCCCTCCTGCTTGCAGATGAGGGGATGACCGAGAGTGGGTTCCGGGGGATCGGGCTTTACAGGAAGCCGATTCCCGTCGCCTCTGAAGTCTGCGAACTCTGCACCAACCACTGCAAGCTCAGCGTCGCCGACATAAGCGGTCAAAAGGTAGCCTATGGATTCCTCTGTGGAAGAGACTATGACATCGAAAAATTCGTGAACAACAATCGGTCCGGTTTTGACCTGCTCAAGGAGAGGAAAAAGATCTTTTCCGTAAAACCTTCCGGGAAATACCGGGAGCCCTTCACCATCGGGCTACCGGCGGCGCTTCACATCTATGAAGATCTGCCCCTGTGGAAGAAGTTTTTTGAAGAACTCTCCATCCGGACCGTGACCAGTGAGGCTTATTCCGACTTCATGAAGGAGGGGAAACGCCCGTCCAGCGCGGAATTCTGCGCACCCATGAATTCCTTCCACGGTCATGTGAACGACCTGTTGACCCGGGCGGATTATGTGTTCCTCCCCTTCTATCTCGAAAAGAAGTCCGGAGAGAAGGGTGTCCGGCGACAGTTCTGTTATTATACACAGTTTTCATCCTCTCTGGGCTCTCAACACCACTCTGAGGAGGAGAGACGGAGGATTCTCATGCCCCTGGTCCATTACCTCTATCCTCCCCTCTATACAAAAGCGCAGCTTGTCATGATGCTGAAGCCCCTTTTAACCAATAGCAAAAGCCTGCTCGATATCCCCGCGGCATACGACCGCGCCCTTGCGTTCAAGGAGTCCTGTTCACTGAAACTCAAGGAAATATACAAGAGAGAATCCAAGAAGAGCGGCGACCTCCACGTGGTGCTCCTGGGACGGCCCTATGCCGTCCTATCCGCATCTATGAACAGCGGAATCCCCGGGATCTTTGCATCCCAGGGCATAAAAACCTTTTTCCAGGATATGCTCTCTTATACCCCGGAAGATGTGGAACCCATAGAGCCGCTTTGCAGAGAGCTCCCCTGGCATTATGCCTCCGAGATCATGAAGGCCGCCGAGACCGTGGCACGAACCCAGGGGGCCTATCCCGTATTTGTCACCTCCTTCAAGTGCACGCCCGATTCTTTCGTACTGGAGTATTTCAAACAGCTCATGGAATTTCATGAAAAACCCTATCTCATCCTGCAGCTCGATGAACATGCATCCTCGGTGGGGTATGAGACACGAATCGAAGCCGCGACCCGGACTTTCAGTAATCATTTTTCTTCTCTTACTCCCCGCGGAAGCAGAAAATCAGTGACCTACGGACCATTGCTCGTCCCAGCCAGGGAGAGAAAGCTTGCGGGCAAGACACTGATCATCCCGAACTGGGACAACCTCACCTTGAACCTCATGGTGGCGAATCTCCGAAGCGCGGGCATCGATGCAAGACTCCTGGAAGAGGACCACACAAGCATCCAGAAAAGCCTGCGGCACAACACCGGCCAGTGTATCCCCATGAATATCATTGCCCAGGAATTTATGGATTATGTGGAAGAACATCAACTCGACCCTGCCAAAACCGTGCTCTGGATGATGGAGGCCACCGTGCCCTGCAATCTCGGCATGTTTCCCCACCACATCAAAAACATTTTCCAGTCCTATGGAAACGGGCTCTCCAGGGCCGGCGTCTATGTGGGGAGTTACTCCTTCATGGACCTCTCCATGAAACTCCCGATCAACAACTATTTCGCCTATATGTTCGGCGGGCTGATCCGAAAAATGGGCTGCCGGATACGGCCTTACGAAAAGGAGAAGGGAGAAACCGACAGGGTTATCCAAAAAAGCATGGAAATCCTGGAAGACGCTTTCTTAAGAAACCAGCCAAAAGAGGCAGCAGTTGCCGAGGTGGTCTCTTTTTTTCAAGGGATTGAAATGGATTACAAAATCCGGCCCAAGGTCGCGATCATCGGGGATCTCTATGTACGGGACAACCAGGTGATGAATCAGGACCTGGTGCACTTTATTGAAGCAAACGGCGGCGAGGTCATTACCACCCCGTACAGCTCCTATGCCAAGATGATTTCCCAACAATATATCCGGAAATGGTTTTTTGAAGGCAAATACCTGAGCGCCCTCTCCACAAAGACCCTGGTGGCCACAATCACCCGACTGGAGAAGTTCTATTACAAGTACTTTGAACGGATTCTCAAGGAGCCGGAACCGGAATACGATGAATCACCGGAGAAGATCCTCTCCCGGTACAATATTCGGGTGGAGAATACCGGCGAGTCCATGGACAATATATTGAAGATCTTCTATATCAAGAAACACTATCCCGATGTTTCCCTTTTTGTGCAGACCAGCCCGGCCTTCTGCTGCCCCTCCCTGGTGACCGAGGCCATGGCCAAAGAGATCGAGAAGAACACAGGCACGCCCGTGGTCTCCATCACCTATGACGGAACCGGGGGAAACAAGAACGATATCCTCATTCCCTATCTCCGATTGAATGACCAATCTCGTTAGATGTTTACTTCATTAGAAATTCCTGGGTTATAAATATTACTAAGTACAATGATAAATGAAAAAATTTAATATTCGTGTGAATACGTGACAGAAAGATGGTGATCCCAGGGGGACTACCGCGAGGGCTCAAAGGGACTCTTTGAGGCCAACCGAGGCTGATAACTTGCTGATTTGAAAGAAATCATAAAATGTGCTATCAGTCAATGCTTGTCCAGGTATGTCAATTATGGGCAGTCTTTGGGCCACCTTTAACCGATGCTATTCTAATAAACATGTCTGCTTTAAACTATCGTGATAAACAATCGCAACAAACAATTACTTAGGCAATATTCTATTGTCAAGCACATGGTGCAAAGGATAACCCTGTGTAATTCACTGGCCTACTCCGGATGTTGTGCCAGAAGGAATATATTTATATGTTGCTCTCATTCCTTTTATATAGACAATTGATGTAGGAGTACAGTTGAGTAGTGTCTAAGTCGGCGTCATCGCTCTTCTGTCTTTGGATGATAACCTTTAATCAACATTACCTTAAGCAACTCGATAGGAGAGCTTAAGTCATTTAGGTCAGCGGCTTTTTTGATGCTATCATTCTCCGTCATAATAATTCCTGTTTGCTCTAGACGGTTTCTAATCTGCTCCATATCTTGTCCTGTTATTGCAGCGACATCCCTCATTGTCTTGTTGCCAATTCCAGTTCCTGCAAATTGTGCCTCAACTTCCTCTGGTGTGAATACGCCAACGGCAGGGATTGACAAAGGTTTCTCGAGGTGTTTGACAAGTGCGTAGATTGCACTTGGTGATGTGTTATTAGCGCGTGCAATTTCTATCACTTTATGTTGTGGATCAATATTGCTCAGACCGGCATCTTTCAACTCAGTTAGAGCTTGGTTTAAGTCTATTTTCTGTTTATAGAACAGGTTCTTGAGAGAAATCTCCTCGGCATGACCGAAAGGAGGCTCGTATTCAGGGGAAACTACCCAGGCCGACTTAATATATTCACTTGTGTCAACGAGCCAGCTGAACGGCGGGAAAGGACGGATTCCAGAAATAACGACAAGGATCGCAACAGTGATGGAAAGTGCTATTTCTTTCTTAAGTTTCAGCCCACCCTTCACCTTGTCGACAAGATAGTTTAGCAATGCTTTCCAGTTGAAGTAGATGTGAAACGATCCAGCGATTACAAAGAGTATAGAACTAATGATGTGAATGTTACCCCATTGGGTTTTGCTTAGTCCAAGTAGATGCCAGTCATTCCAGTAAGCAATCCTTCCTTGAGGAGTAATATAGGCCACCAGTCCTGTTGCTGCCATCACCAGGAAGCCGACTGTTGTGAACAATGACGTGAGCCCGCGAAAATGCCATTTCTTATCTTTCATTAATTCCTCTCATTAAAAGATCAATAGATTCTTCCTGGCAACTAACGAAATATCTGCATAGAGCTTTCCTTGAAAATATTTATGTAAATTAATATTCTTAATTCGAGGAGATCTTATTCTAGCGCTTCCTGTCTCCTTTCCCAAATCTGAATCCCTTGCCGCGCCTATGCCAGGGCCAATTCAGCCTGGACCAGACCCTGCTCTAAAGGTTTCTTTGTAAACCCCAGTTCTTCACAAACCTGGAGCATTCTCTTATTCTCATTCAATATAACGCCGTAAATCTTATCGAGGTTCTTTTCCTGGGCAATGCCAATTAGGGTATCGAGGAGTTTGTAGCCCAATCTCCGACCTTGATAGTCATCATGCACAACCACAGCGAACTCCGCACTCTTCAGGTCGGCCTCAATGATCAGCCGTCCGATACCGATGATTCGTCTTTGTTCACCTTCCTCCACTTCTGCGACAATGGCCATTTCCCTGTCGTAATCGATATTACAGAACCGTACCAGCATTTCATGAGGGATTTCTTTAATGACCTGAAAGAACCTTTGCCGAAGTGTCTCTTTCGACAGGGTTGTCAGCATCTCGTATTCCAACGGCTCGTCTTCCGGCTTAATGGGTCTCAAAATCACAGGGGTCCCATCGACCAGTTTCCAGGGGATGACGTATCGTGTAGGATAGGGGGTGATGACCAGATCGGGACGTGGAGAGGTTCCCTCCAGAACATCGCTGTCGAGCACGATCCTTGCATCGAGGGCACAGGCCTGCCCACCGGATATGGCCAGGGGATTCACATCCATTTCTGCTATTTCCGGGAAATCGACAATCAGGTTTGAGAAACTCACAAGGATCTGCTCCAACTGCCTCATGTCCGCCGGGGGTCGTCCCCTGTATCCTTGAAGTATCCGGTATACCTTCGTCTCTTCCATCAGCCTCCTGGCCAGGGTCTGGTTCAGAGGCGGAAGGCCTATAGAAAAATCCCTGAAGATTTCTGCTTCAACTCCTCCCATGCCAAAGAGTATCAGGGATCCGAAGTCCTTGTCTTTCTTGGTCCCTAGAATAATTTCATAATCTATCTTCCTGAGCATTTTCTGGACGGAAATCCCTTGGATCCTGTCCTTGTCTACATGGGCCCTGGCACTTTGAATAATTTTATCGAATTCTTCCTTCAGTTTCTGATCAGAGTCTATCCCGACTGACACACCACCCACATCTGTTTTGTGGGAGATGTCCGGAGAGACGATCTTGAGAACCACGGGATACTCGATCTCCCTGGCCATTCTTAATGCTGCATCCGCATTTCGGGCGACCATCGGTTTGGCCACCGGAATTCCGTAATTAAAGAGAAACTTCTTCGACTCTTCCTCAGAGAGTACGGCCCTTCCTGCCTTCACGCTTTTCTGGATGATCGCCTTCAGATTGTTTTTCGGGGGGGCCTGATCGACCGGCAACTCGGCAGGGGTCTCGTATAACAATTCGAGGTTTCTGCTGTAGTTGTACATGCACACATAAGTTTTGACAGCTTCTTCTGGTGTCTCGTAAGAAGGGATATTATTCTGAAGGAAAATTTGTCTACCTTCCTCCAGCCGTTTCCCCCCAATCCATGCCGTGATGGTCGGTTTGCACAGCCGGTCGGCTTTTTCCGAAATGGCCTGAGCCAGTTCATCCGGTGTTGCAGCACCCTGGGGCGTATAAATGCATAAAATGCCATCCACCCCCGAATCCTTCTGGCACACCGTCATGGCATTCAGGTAGCGATCAATATCGGCATCGCCCAACAGATCGATAGGATTCGATTTGCTCCAGAATGTAGGCAGTAAGGAATTGAGTTCCACTATGCTCTCGTCAGAGAGTCGGGCCAGTTTACCCCCTGACTCCAATAGCGTATCCGTTGCCATGACTCCCGGTCCTCCCGCGTTGGTGATAATGGCTACCCGGGGCCCCTTGGGCAGGTTCCTTGAATCGAGCACTTCCGCGGCATTGAAGAGTTCCGAAATCTCATGCACTCGCACCACGCCGGCCCGCCTGAAAGCAGCATCGTAGACCTGATCATCGCCCGCCATGGAGCCCGTATGAGAAAGGGCGGCCTGGACACTTTCGGGAAACCTTCCCGGCTTGATTACAATAATCGGCTTGCTACGGGCAAATCCTCTTGCCGCGCTCATCAGCTTTTTCGCATTTCCCACTCCTTCCATATACATCATGATGCTCTTTGTTTCGGGGTCATCTCCGAGAAAGTCAATTAAATCACCAAAATCCACATCGATCGTCGAGCCGAGGGAGGCAAACATACTGAATCCAATATGGGTGTTCATGGCCCAATCGAGAATGCCACTTCCCAGCGCACCGCTCTGAGAGATGAAAGCGATATTTCCAGGCTCCGGGCTAGCTTTCAGAAAGGAGGCGTTCAGGGAGTTATTCGGACGGATCACTCCAAGGCAGTTGGGCCCGATAATGCGCATTCTGTATTGTTTTTTGATTTCTCGAATCCGGTGCTCCAGCTTTTTCCCTTCTTTGCCGACTTCCTTGAAACCGGCTGAGACGATGATCACTCCTTTGGCTCCGGCTTTTCCGCATTCTTCCACGATCCCGGGAACAGTCCGCGCCGGTGTTGCGATCATGACCAAGTCTATCTCTTTTGGAATCGCTGTTACGGTTGGAAAGCAGTCTACTCCCAGTACCGTCCTTCTTTTCGGATTTACGGGAAAGACTTTCCTCTCTTTTGAGAGGAGCAGGTTCTCCATCGCGGCCCGCCCAACGGTCCCCTCTTTTTCAGTCGCTCCAATCAAGGCCACCGTCTTCGGGTCGAGCATCCTTTGAATAAGATGATACAATCGGGCTTCGGAGATGTTCTCTTTATTGACAGAATATCGCATGTTCATTATCAACTCCAACACATTGGGCCAGTGTTTAAGTACAGATGATTACCGGAAACGATCGTCTGAATCTACGTTGTCATTTTTCGACATGGCGTGCTCCAACCAACCAATCCGAATTTCTGGACGCTGATCAAAATCAGGAACATATGGTTTAATGTCGAGAACGGGAGTGCCATCTAAGATGTCAAGATCTGAGACGGCAAGAGTGCATTCCTCTATTCCCAGCAACTGCAAGACAGACAAGCCGACTGGGTTTGGGCGTGTTGGCGCCCGTGTTGCAAACAAACCCCGGGGGTTGGTATCGAGAAAAGGAACAACATGAAGTCGATAGCCACTCACTTTGTGAAGGTGGTAAAGGAGTATTATGTGAGAGAAACCATCAAGATCCGCCAGACCATCCTGGAACTCCGATAAAACCTCGACTCTGCCAGTAATCCCTTTTGCCCGTGATGGCTGAATCGGCATGCCCGCAGTATCCTTGAACGGACTGTGAACATATCCTATTGGTCGGTACTGAATAATCATACACTATGCCCAGCAATGCGTTGAGAACTTCAAATTAAGAAATCAAGACATATCCCTGATTATTCTCCGCTTTTCTTGGCCTCAAATTGGTCTAGCGCTTCCAGTGCTTCAGCGCCGTATACCATAGACGGTCCTCCACCCATAAGGATGGCAACGCCAATGGTCTCTACAATCTCCTGTCGTGTGGCGCCTGCTTGAAGAGCATCGTGAACATGAAAGGAGATGCAGCCGTCACAGCGCACCGTGATACCGATAGATAAGGCAATAAGCTCTTTTACTTTGGCACTCAACGCTCCATCAGAGACTGCTTTCTTGTGCAGCTGGCCAAATCCTGACATCGGTCCCGGAATCTCGTGTGCCAGCTTACCCATCAAGCTCTTTATATGATCCAGATACTCAGGATATCTTTTCCCCATCTTTTACTCCCCCTTTTCAATTTGCTCTGACAGTAACGTATCACCTCATTCGGTTATCGGATCGTAATGCTTCAAATCCGGAAACGATATCAAGGAGTTCAGCTGTAATTGAACTCTGGCGTTGTTGCCGATACAGTAAACTGAGTTCCTCGTGCCTCTCCTCAATATTCTTCTCAGCGGCCTGCATGGACGAAAGGCGGCTGGCATTTTCACTGGCCAAAGACTCGGCAAATGAGCGATAGAGAGAGACAAAAATGTACTGTCGGACGAGAGACGAGAACAGTTTATCCCGGTTCATGGTAAAGGCTGGGAGAATATGGGAAGGCCACTTCTTGCCTGCTATATTCTGAAGCCATTCACGTTTCAGTGGTAAAAGTCCCACCTTACACGGCTGATAGGAGACGCTTGACAGCAGTCTATTGTGAAATAAGAAAAGGCTGTTCATTCTCCCTTCTCGCTGCCAGGCATAGATTTTCATGACGATCTGCTGCATCAAAGGGATGACCCCTGCAAGTGAGCCTGGGACAGAGTAGAGCTTTTTGACTGGCTGTCCTGCTTCTTCAAGGAGAGCGGCTGCACGGGCGCCGATACAGATCACGATTCTACGTTCCATGTTCGATTCACGCTCATCCATCTCTTCAAGGGCATGGGATACAATGCGGTCATTGAAACCGCCGCATAGACCCTGGTCTGAACCGAAAATGAGGGAACACAATCCCCCATCTTCACCCATTGGATTGGGCAACAACTCAATGGGCCCACTTTGCATAACCGCCTGAAGCCCCATTTCCACGGTCCTGTAGTACTCGGAGACGGACTCGACAGCTTTCTCAAAATGACGGATACTGACGGCAGCAAGTGTCTTCATGGTTCTCACAATGGCATGCAAATCATCGGTACTCGTTATTTTCTTCCTGAGGGCCTCAATGGTTTCCACTATCTGTCGTCCTTTCACTTACATAGATAGTCCTTCTGGCCAAAACGACCAGCGCCTTTCGATCCTCATCAGTAAGGATTTTCCCTGCCTCAATTCGATGACAAACCTCAGGCAGCTTTTCCGACAAGGTCTGACAAATGGCGTGCTCCGCTTCAGAAATCTCACTGAGCGGAAGGTCATCAAAGACTCTTTCCGTCACCGCCAGCAAAATAGCAATCTGTTCTGAAACCGACATGACATGATATTGCGTCTGTTTGAGGACTTCGCGTACCCGTCTCCCCCGTTCAAGCGTTTTTCGGGTCTCCTGGTCCAGCCTTGTACTAAAGCGGGCAAACTTCTCAAGCTCCTCAAACTGCGAATAGGATAAACGTAAATCCCCGGCCACTGCACGATGGGCCGGGAACTGGGTCTTGCCTCCAACCCGAGAGACGGATTTCCCCACGTCCACAGCAGGCAGGACTCCTTTGTTGAAAAGCTCCGGGGAAACATAGATCTGACCGTCAGTGATAGAGATAAGGTTCGTAGGGATGTAAGCTGAAACATTTTGAGCCTCGGTCTCAACGATGGGAAGCGCCGTTAAGGAACCACCGCCGAATTTTACGCTGAGATGAGTTGCGCGTTCAAGGAGTCGCGAATGGATATAGAAGATGTCCCCGGGAAACGCTTCTCTTCCAGGTGGGCGTCTCAGGAGAAGGGACAGCTCTCGATAAGCCCGTGCATGGCGCGTCAGATCATCGTAGACGATCAAAACGTCACGCCCCTGCTTCATAAAATACTCCGCCATGGTCGTCGCCGCATAAGGAGCGATGAACTTCAGGCCGGCAGGGTCTTCTCCGGGAGCAACCACCACAATGGAATGCTCCATGGCGTCATGTTTGCGGAGTTCATCAATCAGCTTTGCCGTCGATGAATTTCTCTGACCGATAGCACAATAGACACAGATGACATCCTTATCTCTTTGGTTAATAATGGTATCGACTGCGATGGCCGTTTTTCCGGTTTGTCGGTCACCGAGAATGAGTTCCCGTTGACCTCTTCCGATGGGAATCAAGGCATCCACGACCTTGAGACCTGTTTGAAGAGGGACGGTCACTGGCGATCGAACCATGATCGCAGGTGCTTCACGTTCTATAGGTTGGGATTTGGACGAGTGGATCGCCCCCATATTGTCCAGAGGGCGTCCCATGGGGTCGACTACACGGCCAAGTAGATTTTCACCCACAGGGACATCCATCACCCGCCCCGTTCGTTCAGCTCTGCTCCCGGCTTTGAGTTCTTCTCCTTCTGAGAATAGAATAACGCCGACCTCATCAGGGTCCAGGTTGAATGCCATTCCAAGGACGCCTCCTGAAAAACGGACGAGTTCCTCAGATTTGACGCCGGCAAGACCTTCGACTTGTGCAATCCCTCTTCCGACGGATCGGACCGTACCCACTTCCCGGATCCTTAGACCGGCTCTATGCTCGTTCACAACTCGGTTAAAGGTCGTAAACGTATCATCCAGAACGGCTTTTAAATCATTCGTTTCCTGGTCCATGACTCTCTTACCCGCCTTCTCTATTCATCCGTTCTTTGTACGGTTTCTTGCTCAAGGATACTGCCTAAGTCCTCCTCCATGGATTTCAGATAGTCCTCCAGATTCCATCCAATGATATAGGCATGTGCCTTCAATTCAATACCACAGAGAAGATCCGGATTTGTGATATAAAGCAAATCGCCAGCCTCTGAGAGTTGATGATGGACAGCTTCAGAAATCCTCTGGCGCTGATCCTCAGAAATTCCGAAGGCACAGGTTATGACAATCTTACTCCCTGATTTGCGTATCGATTCTCTAATTTTTCTCAGATCTTCCTGACCCAGTGTTTCTAAGTTCCGAACAAAAACATCAATGATGCGGTTTTCAAGATCAGCATCGGCCAGGTCTGTCAGGGCTCGACGGACTACTGCATAAATCTGGCGTCCTGCGCGTCTGCGGAGATCCTGAAGAAAAGCGTTTTTTTCCTGCAGTATCCTGTTATGCCATCTTGACTTGAGATCATCGACCTCAGTTCGTGCCATTTGGATCAGGTCCTTGCGCTGTTTTTCACTCTCTTGCTTGACGGATGCGAGCATCTGATCACGCTTCCTGTCAAATTCCTTGTTCTTCTGTTGATACGCTTCCATTTCCCGGACTGCCTCGACCTTCTTCTGTTCCGCCTCCTCAAGCCGTAACGCGATTCTCTCTTCCCGTCTATCCATGGCATTAATAATCGGCCCATAGAGAAACCGTTTAAGCAGATAAACAAGGACAAGAAAGTTGACGATCTGCGCAAATACCGTGAACCAATCAATCAGCATGAACTATCCTCCTGCCTTGCTCACGACATATTCCCAGAATGGATTGGCAAAGATCAGAATCATCGAGACAACAAAACAATAGATGGCCGTGGATTCTATCATGGCCAGACTGACAAACAAGGTCCTGGTAATGGCATTTGCTTCATCGGGCTGTTGCGCCATAGCGCTCAATGCCTGCGCAACGGCACGAGCTTCTCCCAAGGCGGGACCGATAGATCCGATGGCGATGGTGATCCCTGCCGTAAAAATGGAGACAACTCCGATAAGACTCAGATTATCCATAAGGGTCCACTCCTTTCTGGTTAGCTCCGCCCACTTCATCCCTTTCCTGATAGGCACGTGTTGCCGATGCAATATAGACCATGGCGAGAACTGCGAAGATGTAAGCCTGTATCAACCCTGTGAGCAGACCGATGGTCTGCATGATGATAGGGAAAAGAAGGGGGGTCACGGAAAGCAGGATCGCAGCGATCATGGTCCCGCTCATGACGTTTCCGAAGAGACGAACAGCCAGGGCGATCGTGCGGGAAAGTTCTCCCATAATATTAAAGGGCAGCATGAATATGGAAGGACGTATATAGTGTTTCAGGTAGTCAGCCAGGCCGCTCTCTGAAATTCCGAAGAGGGGAACCGCAACAAAAACAAATAGGGCAAGCCCGGCTGTTGTAGACAAAGAGCCGGTTGGAGCGATATAGCCCGGCACGATGCTCAACAAATTAGAGACAGAGATAAACAAAAAGAGCGTCCCCACAAAGGGAAGAAAAGGGCTCGGTTCCTGACGGCCTATCTCACCGATCTGGTCTTTAATTCCCATGACCAGGACTTCAAGCAGATTCTGCCAGCGGGACATCGTTGTCTCCGTGGTGAGCTTCCTTGTCACGAGCCAGGAACCGAAAACCATCAAAGCCATCACGCCCCAGGTAAAGATAATCGTTGCGTTCAGCCGTAAAGGCCCCCATTGCCACAGCACAATTGCATCGGGACTAATCTTCATATCTTAAGCCTTTATCGCAGGAGATGGCGGAACATTATTGCGAGGCATGATTCTCCGTACGATCATGCTGCGCACCAATAGAAAGCCCAGCAGACAGATGACCAGTCTCTCCCATCCACCTCCCATGGCAACGTAGAAAACAAAAATCGTCATTCCCATGCGTGTGACCAAACTGACGATGTTTAAAAGCGCCGGGTGTCGCACCACGGCAAGCTTCTGTACAGTTAGCCAGAGCCCCCAGTAATTAAGAGCCCCCACTCCTATGCCTGCCATCAGAGGCCAGATTATGTGAAACACTAGGTCAATCATTAATTTGTCCTTTTTGCGGCCACCGTAGCAACATTGGCCGCAGAATAAATGGCGAAATAACGCAGGTCATGACAGAGACCAATACCATGGCTGAGAACACTTGAGGAGGTACCGCCCAAGGGCCCAAGGTGAGGCCCTTTTGCATAATCACCATGGCAATCTCGGCCCTTGGTATCAAGCTGACACCGATCAGAATGGAGCTGGCCACTCCAGTCGTCGCAAGTGCGAAGCCTCCTCCACCGATCAATTTGCCCAGAACCGCTGCAACAAGAAGTATAGACCCCATGCCCGTGACCTCCGCGAGCGTGCCTGGGTCAATATGCAGTCCGATTCCAATGAAAAAGAAGGGTACAAAGAGCTCATAAAGGGAGCCAAGAGCCTCATCAATCTGAATCGAATCTGGATCTTCGCTGAATATCAGTCCGGCAAAGAATGCCCCTATGGCCACTGAAAATCCCAATAACCCGGCCATGGCAGCAATCATGAGCCCGCACCCTGCAACAAGAAGCATCGGGTCAGGTACAGTTTTAAACTTTTCGAAGAACTTTACCAGGGGACGCGCAGCATAGAGAGCAAATAAAGCGCAGAACGTTCCCAATGCCAAAAACTTGATCAGAAACAAACCGGTCATTCTCGCTAAGACAGGTAGCCATGGCAGATCCCTGCTGCCTGCCAGGGCCGGAACCATGGAAAAAAGCAGTGCCATGAGGATGATCCCGGAGATGTCATCCATCTCAGCCACATCAATCAGCATTTCACCGTTCGCTGAGTTCGTAGCCTTTGCTTCCTGCCACACGGCAATGGAGACCCCAACACTAGTCGCTGTGAGAGCAGTGGCAATAAAAAGGCTGGGGATAATATCAAGTGCCAGAACATATAAGGATATCCCCAAACCAAAAGCACCGCTGACGAGCACGTTTCCAATCCATATGATGCTGGCATGTCGGAGTTGCTTAGTCAGTCCTGCAATCTTGCTTTCCAACCCCACACGGAACAGCAATACAATAATACCGATACTGGCAAAAACCTCGAAGACCTCCATGGCCTCCTTCGCTAGCAACTCCCAACGGAGATCTAACAGTCTGACTATCAATCCAAGTGCTATATAACCGATGAGAGATGGTACGCCGATCCGCTTCAGGGCAGACTTCGTCAGGATGTTTAGAATGATCATCGCCCCGAGCAGTAAAATGATTATGGCAACCGCTCCGGCATCATTCATGTCGGCTCTCCTTTTTCACCCAATACCAGGCATTCAGACATCCGAGCAAGACGCCGATAACAAGAAACATGAGTGTCCAAGAATATTGGCTCGGCCAATTGCGGTCAATCCAGATACCTAGAGCGATACCTATTAATGTGGGGATGGCGACCGACCAGCCAACAATGCCGAACATCCCCAAGCCGAACCAAACAGCCTTGTTCCTCTCACGACGTGCCTTCAGCTTACGGGTTTCTTTGCTCCCTACAATTTCGCCGAACTTATTCTCTTCATTCTGCTTTTTCGTTGTCGGCATGTCAGCCATGACCGCCTTCCTGAAGTTCAATGAAGCGCCACACAAAACCGGCCTCGAGCTTGTTCAAGGCAGAACGTACCTCTTTCTCTCTTTCGTCCACTAACCGGAACTGTTTTTCTATGGTTTCCTTCAACGTCCCCAAGTCCGGCCCTCGCACGGCACGTCTGGTTGAAACCAGCACCTCCGTGTCACACTTGATCAGAATTCCTTCGTCAATAGCCAGAAACTCTTCCCTCCCTTCTACGTGCTGGAACGACAGGATCCCGGGCACAAGTGCTGCCACAAAATCTATATGGCGCGGCAAAAGGCAAAAGGAACCATTTTCAGCTTCGGTAACGATTTTGGTCACTTCCGCTTCAGCGAAGACTTCTGTAGGGACGAGTATCTTAAGCCTCATTTTGTTTCGCTTCATCGATCTTTCCAATCATGTAAAGGGATCTTTCCGGAGAATCAAAGAACTCATCGTTTAAAATACGTTCACACCCATCAAGGGCGTCTTCTAACGAAACAGCACGCCCCTCATGACCTGTGAACTGTTCGGTGGTGAAAAAAGGCTGAGTCAAATAACGCTCCAGCCGTCGGGCCCGGTTAACTTTTTTCCTATCTTGCTGCGAGAGCTCTTCCAAACCCAGCATGGCGATGATATCTTTAAGTTCTTCGTATTCGGCCAAGGTCTTACGGATCTCCTGGCCCACCTCGTAGTGTCTCTTGCCGACAATTTGAGGCATCAGCATCTTTGAGGTGGACTGAAGAGGGTCGATGGCAGGATAAAGCCCCTCGCTGGACCTCTTGCGAGAGAGCACGATCGAAGCCGACAAATGGGTAAAGGTGTGCACCGCCGAAGGGTCGGTGAAGTCGTCGGCCGGCACGTAGACGGCTTGGACAGAAGTGATGGCGCCTGTTTTTGTATTACAGATTCTTTCCTCAAGTTCGGAGAGCTCCGTTTCCAGCGTGGGCTGATACCCCACGCGGGAAGGCAGTTGTCCCATCAGCCCTGACACTTCGGCACCCGCTTGAATAAAACGGAAGATATTATCAATCAAAAGCAACACGTCCTGTCTGGCATCATCCCGGAAGTATTCCGCCATGGTCAGTGCCGCGTGTCCGACACGAAACCTGGCTCCAGGCGACTCATTCATTTGTCCAAAGACCATGACAGTACTGTCCAGGACCCCGGCCTCCTTCATAGCGCTGTAGAGTTCTTCTGCCTCGCGGCATCGCTCACCAATTCCGCAAAACAGACTGACTCCCTCATGCAGCCCCACCATGTTGTGAATGATTTCAGTGATCAGAACCGTCTTTCCAACACCGGCGCCACCGAAGAGCCCGCCCTTCCCCCCCCTCTCCAGAGGAGTGAGTACGTCAATGGCTTTTATTCCTGTTGTGAAGATTTCAGAACTCGTTGCCGTCTGGGTCAGGGAAACGGGAGCCTGATGAATGGAACGCCATTCTCCTCCAGTAATGTCGACGCCCCGGTCAATAGTCTCACCAAATACATTAAACACCCTTCCCAGCAATTCTGTTCCTACAGGGACTTTTAGAGGAACGCCTTTATCTATCACAGAAGAACCACGTGAGAGTCCCTGTGTCGACGTCAGTGCGATCCCCCGAACCGTCTCAGAGTCCAAATGTGTTAAAACCTCAATCACAATCTCCCCATGATCGCCTGCTTGAAGCTCATTGTAGAGTGCAGGAATTTTGCCAGGGAAATATGCATCAATCACACTGCCCCGAACGGAGACTACGCTACCATGATTACTGTTTTCAGATATCTCGTATTTGGACATTGATTCTAATCCCCGGCAGACGTAAAGAGGGCATCTGTTAAGTCGATGCCGTGGACGGTTGAATAAGGAAGCATGAGTAGTAAGGTTCCCACAAGTATCATTCCAACAAATCCGAAAATAAGTGAATGCAGGGCATTAATCTTACCGGATATATACGATGCTTTCATAACTGTCTTTTCCGACACCAGGCTTTCGGCAAGAGCCGTTATGTATGGTGTTTTGCGCGTGGGGTCTTAGAGTTGGTCCTTCTTTTCTTCCGCTTGCGGCGTAACCGACTCAATCGCTGTCTTGGCCGAACCCGAATCCCCCAGGTAATGATGAAAGAGAACTTCCAGATGCTCATCCAGCACGATCCACAGTGTTCGTATCGCACGTTTGAGCACGGAAGTAAACGCAATATCAATAATGAAACCTTCAGCTGCAAGCTGTTTGCCTGCCCGGTGGGCTTCGATGATGCCTTGTTCCAACAAGTCGACATCGGACCAGCCGGTGAAGCGGTTTTCCCTATTCCAGATGCTCTGGCCATGTCGTATCAATATGAGATTACCTTTCATGACTTTTCCTGGACTCCAGAAGGAATCAGTGGTGTCTCTTATTTGGTCAATTTGCTGGAAAATCTCTTGATAAGACTCTCATCTATATTCAAAGAATTATAGTCCGATACCGTCAATCTGGCTAGTGCATTTCGGGCATTTTCCGTTAAGCACTTCATTCTCTCTAATCTCATAACCATATCGTTTTATAAGGAGTTCTCCACAGTGGTAGCAATAAGTGTTTTCGCCCCCTTCGTTAGGAATATTCCCTTCATACACATACCTCAACCCAGCCTTCATCCCGATATTCCTGGCCTTTCTTAACGACTCCACGGGGGTAGGAGGAACGCCAAGGAGTTTGTATGCCGGATAAAAGGCAGTAATATGCCAGGGGATATCTTCCCCAACGTTCTTGATGAAACCAGCAATCTTTTTCAGTTGATGCGCATCATCATTATTACCAGGGATAACTAATGTTGTGACCTCGATCCAGATTCCGAGTTCTTTGTAAAGACTGATATTGTCAAGGACGGGCTGAAGTTTCGAACCGCACACCTTGTGATAGAAGTCTTCGCTGAAACCCTTCAAGTCTATATTCGCGCCATCCAGGAAGGGAGCGATTTCTTTGATGGCGGCTCTGCTTGTATAGCCATTCGTTATAAACACGTTCTTTATTCCCTCTTCATGCGCAAGTTTTGCAGTATCGTAAGCATATTCAAAAAAGATGGTCGGTTCCGTATAGGTATAGGCAATACTTTTACATCCTTTGCTTTTTGTGTTAGCAACTATCTTTTCCGGCAACAATGGCTCCCCGACAATTTTCCCTTCTTTGCTTTTCGGCATCTGGGAGATCTCCCAGTTCTGACAATTCAAGCAGCGGAAATTACATCCTGCCGTGGCAATAGAATAGGCTGTGGACCCAGGAAAAAAATTGAAGAAAGGTTTCTTCTCGATGGGGTCGATACCAGCCGCTACAGAATTCCCATAAACCAGAGAATAAAGTTTGCCTTCCCTGTTTTCCCGAACACCGCAGATTCCCCTTCTTCCCTCTTTTATCGCACAATTGTGATTGCAGAGATGGCATGTGACTTTTCCATTAAGACTTTCATAAAACATGGCTTCTTTCATTTTTCATCCCCAAAGTATCTTCAAATGATAAGTTAAAGAGATTCATTACAAATCTTTGCCATATTCCTCTTCAATGCCATCAAGAAGCATCTGCATGACATTGCGGGTTTCCATAAAATAGTTCACATTCTTAAGTATTTCCTCGACGCTCTTTACATATTTTCCACCCCGCTTGATTTTTTCTATGCATTTATGGCAGTGAATCATATCACTAACGCTTTCTATTGTGGCTTCGAGATGGAACTGCAGGCCGATGACCCTGCCATTATATTCAAATGCCTGGTTCCTGCAACCCTCGCTTTCTGCCATCCGCTTGCAGCCTTCAGGTATTTCAAAAACGTCTTCATGCCAGAAAAAGGTTGTAAATTTATCCGGCAGTCTGCCGAAAACTCTCGATTCCTTTGCCTCTTTAGTCAATGAGACCGGATACCAGCCGATCTCCCTGCAGGCTTTAATATGGGTTTTCCCCCCGAGGGCATCGGCAATGAGCTGACCGCCCAGGCACATGCCCAGAACGATCTTTTCGTTTTCAATGGCATTGGCAATGAGTTTCTTCTCATTGACAAGCCAGGGATAGCTCACCTCATCATATATGCTCATCGGCCCACCCATGATGACCAGCCAGTCAAAATCCTCTGGTTTTGGCAGATTATCATAGGCATCAATCAACGTCTTTGAGACGGCATGGTCTTTTCCTCCGGCCCATCTTTCAATGCTTGTCACAAAGCCGGAGGAGTCATGTTGTAATAAATGGATTCTCATCTTTCCCTTAAAACCAGAGCTTCATCCATCGCCAAAAAGGTGTAAGACTATTGCTCTGCTATCTCCTCATATTTCAAAACTGCTTCTATCCATGAGACTCTCGTTCTGCATAAAGATATCTTCTTACCAACCTGTGAAAAGCCCAAACAAACCTATAATCAAGCCAATTGAAAAATTGGCCGCCTTGATCCTCACAAAGTCTGTTCGCGACTCTGCAAGGATGGGCAGCATTCCGTGCCCGTCCTGAACGATAGAACTGGCCAAGAAGATGCTAAAAGGGATGGCCCCCTGGGCAAACAGTGTCAGGAATATCAGATGAGGGCCCGACTCCGGTATCAGCCCCAGCAGACAGGCCACAACTAAAACAATGAGCTGGTTCTCCTCCAGCCACCCTTCAAAATGTAAATGATCGACAAGCAGGTGCATAACAAACAAGGCACCCAAGGTCCACATGAATACCCGAGGAATGTGCACTTTCGCAACATGCTCCCATAAATGCTTTTCCAGGAAGTGTCCCGGTACTGTTGAAACGATGAAAAGTCCGATCCCCCCGGTCAGAAGCAAACTCACCTTCACCCAGTTCCAGGCAGATGGGCCCAACTGTCCGAAGAGCAGACCTGACAGAAACAACACTAAAGTTGTTGCCAGCACACCTCGGGCAAGGGTGACGTGCTTCCATTGTTCCAGAATAAGACCTCGAGGGAAGCAGTTGCAGAGCTCAGGTTCATGGAGGTCCATTTCATGGTCGGCTTTAGGCTGTTTTGCCACCTTTTTACCGAACAGAAGGTCCGTTAAGACACCGGCTACAATACCGACGAAGAAAAGCACCAGAAAAATCAGCAAGGCTTTCCCCGGTATCATGGACAGCATAACGAACGACTCGTCCCCACTTGTGGCGATCATGGCCGTAACCACCGCACCAAATGTGAGCACGCCGTGGGAATAAAGGGCCACCACGGCAAAGGCTCCAAGGCACCCTGGAGTGGTCCCCAAGAAGGCCGCCAGCAAGTACTGCCGCCACAAACTCCCACGGAGCCCGCGCTGCCAGACACCCTCAGTGAGCACATTCACATATTCGATCACGAGCATCATGACAAATACAAAACCCGTAATCATCAGTGCGTGGGTCAAGCTATCGGTGACGATCTCGGCCATTCCCTCACCACATCTCAGCTTTTATACAGCCTGCCACCTTCTTCCTCGAGGTCCTCTCGGCCCTCTACCTCCTACACCATGTCCCCGTCCTCGGCCCATACCTCCAATATCAACTCTTAAAATATTGGAGCTTTCGCACTTCGGACAGTCCATCTGCCTGCCGCTCACGCCCGTGCCATATGGCACCTCCCATTCATGGCCGCAGTCCTCACATTGAAATTTGCGCTGCTTCGTCATATCGCACCTCCTAGCAGTTGAAGTACCCCAAACATTTCATTCAAAATGTACCTGTATTGGGGGCCCTACGCGGACAATTTGTTCCCTTCTGCTCTTTTCAACAGATTCCGACTGAGATCTGTCAGGGTAATGATGCCCACCAACATGTTATCACTTAGAACAGGGACCTGTTTAATCTTCCTTAGAATCATCATAGAGCCGGCCTTGCTGATTGGAGTGTCCTGGTCCAATTTGATGGCTGGAGAACCCATAAGCTCGCTGACCTTGATCTTATTGATCTTATGAATTCTTTCTTCGATCAGTTCAAAATCCATGAGGTACTTTTCATTGTCGTAAAGATCGGGATACCTTGGCAGAATAGACCTGAAAATATCGGCCCTTGTAATAACCCCCACCACCCGTCCATCATCCATGACAGGAGCACCGTTAATATCATGCTCCTCCAAAAGGTCACCACATTCCTTAATGGTCGTATCCTTGTTCACCGTGACAACGGAGCGCTTCATTAACTCTTTTACTTTCATGTGTCATTTCCTCCCTATCTAATGGGCAATCATTTCTAGTGCGATATAATCGTTCTACATTCATAGGAACCCGGTTAATACCGGGCTCCTATGGACTCTCAGCATTAACCGTACTGTTTATTCCAGCTTAAGACTGCGTCGTTTGGCCTTTGCTATTTTGGGAAGAGTGAGTTCCAAAATGCCATCTTTAAACTTAGCTTTTGCTTTTTCAGTGTCCACGTCGCTGGGCAGGGGAATAGTGCGCGAGAACACACCGCATGAGATCTCTCGCCGGTGGAAATCTTCCTTTTCTTCCTTCTCCTCGTGGCTGGTGCTCCCCTTGATCGTAACGGCATCATCCGTCAGCGAGACATCCATATCCTCCTTGCTCACTCCAGGTGCTTCTGCCCTCACGACAACCTCATCATCCCGGTCAATCACATCGACCCGCGGCATTTTGCCTTCAAATGGTTCACCCATTTCTCTCCATGACGGCCAACCCCAGCGAAAAGGACGCAGCCAGGCCCGGGGGAAAACATCATCCAACATCTGTTCCATTTCCTCAAACGGGCTCACCATCCTGCCATGAAGTGGCCTTCTTTGGAGATCCTGTGACTTATGTTCTTCCTTGGAATGTTTTGTCATAGCCATGAGATATTCTCCTTTCAGACATAAAGAATCGATAGCGTTCATTCCTTTCCTTTGGAGCACTATTTCAAAAAATATTTTGTCTCCATGATCACCTCCTTCGACCGTTTAGTTTTATGTGCCGCAGTGATTGTGGTCAAATCCGAAATCGGTATCACACGCTCATATTTTCATGACGGTTTGTGGAGTTAACCGTTGTCCAAGTCATCAAGTATCCGCTGCCATTTCCCAGAGGATCGGATCTCTTCCCAGAACGTTTTGGCAAGGGGAAGTAGGTCTAATCGACCTTCGGTACCGGGGTCCTTTCCGTTGTTGGGGGGAGAATCGGATATTCAACCCGGGGTTGGGTGCCGGTAGTGGTTTTAAGAAAAGCGGTGATTTTTTCCGCTTGGTCCCCGGTCAACGATATTCCGAGCTGTGAATCTCCCATGATGGTTACTGCCTCAATCAGTTTCCACACTTTACCTGAATGAAAGTAGGGCGGCGTCAGTTCAATGTTTCTCAGTGAAGGGGCCTTGAAGTAAAATTGATCCGATTCGGACTTGGTTACTTCATATCTCCCTTTGTCTCCAGCCATGATCGCATCGTCGGGTTTCTTCACCAGACCGAAGGGGAAGTACCCGCTTCCACCCATATTGACTCCGCCGTGGCAGGCGGCACATCCCTTGCTGATGAACAGTTCCAGGCCTTCTTTTTCCGGCACTGTCAGTGCATGGGTGTCCCCGCGGAGATACTTGTCAAACCGGGCATCCGGCGTGATAAGAGTCGCTTCGAAAACTTCTATGGCTCTTGCCATATTCTCGAAAGTCACAGGATCCTTCTCCCCGGAAAAAGCTTTACCGAAGCGGGCCGGATATTCGGGCATACTCTTCAGTGTCTCTATGACTTTTTCGGGGGTATTGTTCATTTCCACGGATGCCTGGACAGGCCCCTTGGCCTGCTCCCTGAGATTGGGAGCTCTGCCGTCCCAGAACTGGGCTACGTTGAACACCGAGTTGAGTACTGTCGGCGCATTTCTCGGCCCCTTCTGCCAGCCGTGTCCTATGGACGTCTGCTGAAAATCATCGCCGCCCATCCCCACGTTGTGGCATGTATTACAACTGATCAGGGCACTGGCCGAGAGCCTCGGTTCGAAGTAAAGCATCTTGCCAAGCTCAATTTTTTCCGGTGTTGCACTGTTTTTTTCAATCACCGGCGGTTTCGAAGGTATCGGCTGAAAGAGGGCCTGCGATTTCTTCAACAAATCTTCGGCAGCCTCTGCCTCTGTGAAAAGGCAGAAAGATAACAATAACACATGTAATAGAAACTTATAACCCATGGATTCACCTCCCAATATGTGATTGTGTGGATCTTTTGCACTTAGACGCTCGAGAAACAGATTCACGACATTTCCCTTTGTACACCATTTCAAACAACGTTTCCTCTCTCCATGATCACCTCCTGCGGGCGCTCTATCTGAGGGTTGAAAGTCAGCGGTTGTTTTTCATCACCATATTCCATATTTATATTCTATTTATGCAGCATGCTCAGGCTTTTTCTTTGTATCATATTTCAGCATAAGATCCCTGATCCCACCATCAAGATCCCGCAGGTCAAGACTATTTATATCGTCAAGTAATTCTGCTTCTCTATATCTTTCTCGACTCTGCAAGTATGTTATCAGGTCATGAAAATCACACCCGTTCTCTTTGAGTTTTCTGATTTCTTCGAATACGTCCAGTGTTCTCGAAGCCACCTCTTTCGGCATCACAGGAACAGCACCCCTAAGACTGTCACGTATCCACTGTTTCAGGCTCTCGGTCTCAATCATCTTTGTTCTCCTGTTCCTGTCTGAAATTTGATTCTTATAAACATCATCTTATTTGCCCATGCTCTTCGGTCTCGAAGTTTCCGAAGAATCCTTACCTTTTTCTTTCGGTAGAGTAAAATTGAAAGTACTTCCTTTTCCCAATGTACTTTCAACCCAGATTCTACCGCCATGTGCCTCAATGATTGTTTTGGCTATAGCTAAGCCCAGTCCAGAGCCTTTAGAATCTCTAGTGACTCTGAAGAATGCATCAAAAATATTTGGGAGATGATCTTCTGAAATGCCGACACCCGTATCTGTGACCTGAACAAGTACTTCCTTGTCACTGTCCGAAAGCTTCACCGTAATGATTCCCTTTGGTTCTATATATTTTAACGCGTTGCTTAGCAGGTTTGTCATCACTCGGTCCAGCATCATCGAATCCGCTTCAACAATAAGGGGACTATCGTCAGGATATTCGAAAATTATTCTTATATTTCTCTTAGCCGCCTCCATCTTTGCCGTATCAATGCGTTTGATGATAGCCGTTTCAATATCGAAAAGCTCTATCAGCGGTTTATATTTCTGTGTCTCTAAGCTCGAAAATTCAAGGAAACCGGTTATCAAATTTTCTATTTGGTGAAGATCGTTCTTTACGTACTCAAGATAATTCTTCTGTTTTTCCGTGAGCGGCCCGGCTTTACCTGAAAGCAGTCTCGACAAGAATCCTCCAGAGGTGACAATAGGATTTTTCATATCATGTGCAAACATAGAGAGCATGTTTTTACGTTCTCCTTCCATCTGCTTAAATGCCGTGATGTCTCTGAAAAGTTCAACGCCTCCAAAGAATTTCCCCTCACCATCCAAGAGCGGGAAGGCCGTAACGGATATGTTGATGAATTCACCATTGTTATTCCTGATCATTGTCTCCGTTGCGACTGTTTGCTCTTGATGTTGAAGGGCATGATTAAATAAAGGACATGCCCTTTTATCAGTCGTCCCGTGCAGGATTTCAAGATGACATTTACCGATGACATCCTTCTTGGCATAGCCTGTGATCACTTCCGCAGCATGGTTAAAGTCCATAATTTCCCCGTTTTTGTTGACCGTGGAAAAACCAATTGGAAGGTTGGTTTTTATGATTTCGTGGATTTGTTCCTGTTCCATGGTGTCAGGCATTTAAATTCCCCTCTCAACTCTCTTGTACGATACAGGACCGCACCAACTCCTGTCATCATTATGCCGGTTTACGCGATGGTGATGTCCTTTGACAGATAGACATCCTGAACCGCATGGAGCAGATCCGCTCCTTCTTCCATAGGTTTTTGGAAAGCCTTCCGGCCTGAGATGAGTCCCATCCCGCCGGCTCGTTTATTGATGACCGCCGTGCGCACCGCTTGTGCAAGATCGTTTTCACCAGAAGCACCGCCGGAGTTGATCAATCCCGCTCGACCCATGTAGCAGTTCACCACCTGATATCGAGTTAAATCGATGGGATGATCCGACGTCAGTTCAGAGTACACTTTCTTGTGGGTTTTCCCAAAACCAAGAGCTGTGTATCCGCCGTTGTTTTGCGGCTGCTTCTGCTTAACAATATCCGCTTCAATGGTCACACCCAAGTGATTAGCCTGCCCGGTCAAGTCCGCTGACAGATGATAATCCGCTCCATTTGTTTTGAAGGCACTATTACGCAGGTAGCACCACAGAAAACATACCATGCCCTGTTCATGAGCGTAACGGAAGGCCTCGGTAATTTCCTGGATCTGGCGGTGGGATTCCGGGGAACCATAGTAGATCGTGGCACCTACGGCCGCAGCACCCATTTCCCACGCCTGCTTCACGTTTGCAAAAAGAATCTGGTCATATTTGTTGGGATAGCTCAGAAGTTCATTGTGGTTGATCTTTACGACAAAAGGGATCTTATGGGCGTATTTGCGGGCCACCGAGCCGAGTACACCCAGTGTCGATGCCACCGCGTTACAGCCCCCTTCCATCGCCAGTCTGACGATATTCTCCGGATCAAAATAGTCGGGATTGGGGGCGAATGATGCTCCTGCTGAATGCTCAATTCCCTGGTCTACAGGCAAGATCGAAAGATATCCCGTGCCCGCGAGTCTGCCTGTATTAAAGATCCCTTGAAAGTTGCGCAACACCTTTGGATTGCGATCGGAAATACCCTGAATCCGATCGACAAAATCCCGCCCTGGGAGGTGTAACTTTTCTTTGGGCACGGTTTTGCATTCATGCTTGAGCAGATCATCCGCTTCACGCCCCAACAGTTCGACTATTTGATTTATCATGGTAAGACTCCGTCGCCTTAATCTATGAGAGAGTATTATGTCAAAGTTTAGGGTTATGACCTTGTTTACTCCCACAATAACAGCGGTGAATGTACCTCATGCGTCGCAGCCACATTTCTGAGAGTTACTAACATGAGCATTAAATAGGTTGCATATGGCATTTGTGCGCCCTCACCTTTATCCTCTCCCCACGAATGGGGGAAAGGGAGAAAATTTGATATACGGTAATCCCCCCGCCCCCCTCTCCCCACTCACGGGGAGAGGGGGTCGGGGGGGGGCCAAAAATGCAATCATACTCATGCTCGGATTAACGTCACCTTTGACCTCTATTACCGCCGCCCCGCCCGGATCCGTCGCGAGGTCCCTTGCCCGAACCATAGCCGGGTCCCATCCCCGATCCGTCTTGCGGGCCTCTGCGCATACCCTTCTTGTACTCTCCCGGTTCGTCGGAAAGTTTAACTCCCATCTTTTTGGCGCGCTCCTCCATCCTTTCATGATGGTCGTAACGAAATGCCTGACGCTCTTCCTCTGTCTTCATGTTCCGCATCTGGCCCCTGAATTCGGTACGTTCCTGCTCAGTCATGAGCT
>CAJICE010000090.1_pt1 | contig 32210 bp, 32 predicted proteins | sample 9199531 | NCBI WGS metagenome assembly CAJICE01 (sample SAMEA7708327, study PRJEB35096) | sediment metagenome | biome: marine neritic benthic zone biome [ENVO:01000025]; feature: sediment [ENVO:00002007]; material: shallow marine sediment [ENVO:03000034] sea grass bed [ENVO_01000059] ... | reverse complement strand
TTTCCCCTGGGTGACCGGTTTTCCCATCTCCAGGGCCATGATCCGTGCACACTCCTCTGCATGGTCGCGAAGTACTCCCGCGGCCTTGTTCATAAGAATAGATCTCTGGTCAAAGGTGGTATTCTGCCATTCCATGAACGCCTGATCCACTGCCTTCAGCGTTGAGTTAATCTTCTCGTCCGACCATTCCTCAAAGGTTTCCAGAACCTCTCCTGTTGCCGGGTTGATGGATTGGATGGGCATGCATAGCCTCCTTTCAGTGATAGCTTTGTAAAAAGTCCATCTGCTGATTTTACTTTTTCATCTACTATGCCACAATCTCATGGTTTCGCAAATTTACGACTCACTCTGCCATCATACGCAAAATCTCTTCATCATTCAAGTCATACCAGTCCCTGTACGCATCTGCAACGGCATAGGGATACCCGGACCGGACGTTCAGGCAGTAGAGGCGGTCCACTTCAGGAACAAGGCGCTGGACCGTTCTATAAGAACCTGTGGGTACCGCAATAATCACTTTGGATGGATTCCGTTTACGGACAAAAGAGATTGCAGAACGCATGGTATATCCCGAAGCAAGTCCGTCATCCACAAGAATGGCCATGCGGCCATGAAGATCAGGCAGCGCCCTCCCCTTTCTGAATAATCGCTCCCTTTTCCTCAGGGTCGCCACGGTCTTTTCAATCTGCGCCTGCACCTCTTCCTCTGTCAGATGAAGGGAGCAGACCAGAACGCTATTCAGGCTGACATGGCCATCAAGATTCACTGCACCAAAACCGGCTTCCCTGTTCCAGGGGATCTGAATCTTGCGCACAATCATGAGATCAAAATCCAGAGACAGGGACTCGCAGACCTCGATACCCACAGGTACGCCGCCTGATGGAATGGCCAGGACAAGAGCATCCGTCCCCTGATAATCCATCATGCTTTGCGAAAGCAGTTTCCCCGCTTCGGACCTGTCCAGAAAAACACCTGTCTTGTCCTTCAGGTCCAGATCTTCAATGAGACGCCCCATCTTTGAATCCCCAATGTTTCTGCCTCCCTTAAATTCTCTAACCCTATCTATAATAAACTAAATATTCCTCAAAATGACAAGTCTGACCATATTGGATATACTTTTAAACAGGAAAATATGGGCTGTTCTCGATCATAACTCAAAACATTAGCAGGGGAGAGAATAGTGACACGAATTAAAAAAGATCAATTATGGACGTGGGTGCTGCCGGACCGGGACAGGGAGATCCATGAAGGAGAATGGAGAGATTCCGGCGGCAAATGGATCATCTTTGACCGGAAACAGAGAACAGAACATCTGGCCATGAAGCTGGAAAATTATATTGATGCCGGTGATATTCAGAGCGCCAAGTACTGGAACAAAGATCCGAGCGCCATCTGTGTTTATTCCCTGTATAAAGACAGAAACAAGGTCTGGGATATATTAAAAGGACTGGATGCCGGGAGAAACAGGGTTTGGGAGTATGATTACGCATGGAGCAAGAATATTCAAAGGACACCCGTGTTTTTATATTCCCAGTTCTCCAAGTTCAGGACCATCCTACAAAGTTACGGCTGCATGGGGACTCTCCAGCTGATTCGCGAGGTGCTGCCCCGGACTTCAAACAAGTCGTCAAACTGAAGGGAAAGATAATGGAACCTACGCTGGAAGATAAAGAGACAAGACCCGTTCTCATCTTTGACGGAAACTGCCCCATCTGCAGAAAAACCATGGATTGGATCAGGGGAAACTCTGATAAGGACACTTTTGAAATGCTCACCTGCCAATCCGAAGATGTGAAACAGAGGTATCCGTTCATAGACCGGGCCTCCTGCATGCAGGCCATGCAGCTGATCCTGCCGGACGGCACAGTGCTTCCAGGTGAAAAGGCCCTGCCGGAGATCCTGAAGAGAACCAGGCGTTATCAGTCTGCAGCAAAACTCTTCCGTCTCCCAGGGGCAGAGATGGTTTCCCGAAATTTCTATCGCTGGTTCGCAGATCATAGATATGATATTGCCAAAGTCATTTTCCCAGGAAACGGAAAGAAGGTCAATAAATGAAAGCAGAATTTGTCGAACGGGAAAAGCTCCAGGTACTGGAACCTGAAAAGAGAGTGGGCCTCGTGGTGGTCCTCACCGGGAACGGGAAAGGGAAGACATCATCGGCCCTGGGTATGGCACTGAGAGCAACCGGGCATAATATGAAGGTATGCATTGTCCATTTTATGAAAGGGGATATGTACGCAGGAGAACTGGACGGGATCAGACGTCTCTCTCCCAATGTGGAAGAGCACCTCATAGGTAAAGGATTCTGCGGCATACAGGGGAATCCCTATCCCCATCAAGAACACCGGGCCAATGCGCAGGACGCCATATGATTATCCAAAGAAAAGATCATTACGAAGGCTTTCGACATCGTGATTCTTGATGAGATCAATAACGCCTTACAGTTAAAGCTGGTCGAAATGCCGCAAGTGCTGGATCTGATCGACAGCAAACCTTCTCTCTTGCACCTCGTTCTGACGGGGCGGGATGCCCCTCCTGAGGTGATTGAGAAAACCCATACGGTCACTGAAATGAGAGAGATCAAACATGCCTACCGTGAGAATATCGAGTCTCAGAAGGGTATCGATTATTGAGTGAGGATATAACCATGTATCGAAAAATGACATTATTCCTGTTGGCTCTCCTGGGTATGGGCCTCTTTCTTCTCAGGGGAGACGCCTTCTCTTATGTGGTCAGAGAAGAGGGGAAGGCCTATATCGTGGACCGTAACGGCTACCGCTGGGATGTGACACAAGCCGAATCCATCGGATTCAGACCCGAGGGTTTTCAGTATGGGATCGGAAAGAATGCCTTTACCCCACTCGATGAAAACTCCATGAGTGAAGACATTTCCCGTGTCGCTCCTTCCCTTCGAATCATCGGCATCTCAGAAGGTTCAGAGGCCAAGGCCTATTCGGTTCCAACCTTGAGGGGCCATGAGATTGCAAACAGCGAGATCGGGTCCAAACCGATTGCTGCGGCCTATTGACCTCTCGTGGATTTGGCGGCTGTGTACAGCCGCGAGATAGATGGAAGAACGCTGACCCTTGTCCCCTCGGGGTGGACCTACAAGAATACCTTTGTGCTCTATGACAGGGAGACGGAGACCCTCTGGTATCCCTATAAGAAAGGACTGATGGGGATACAGGGAACATATTTCAAGAGGTGGCTGGAAAAAGTCCCCTCCAAAGACACGTCCTGGAGAAAGTGGATCAAGAAGTTTCCGGGTACAAAGGTTTTACAATGAAGAGTATTCCCCTGCCCCCTCACCTCAATCCTCTCCCCTCTGGGGAGAGGAGGAAATAAAAAAGTTCTGCCGTGTTCTTGTCAGTAGCAATTCTGGTGATGAAACAGACTCCAGCTCATCTTATACAGGACTGAGATTGCTTCGCTCCCAATGACGGTGAATAAGAGTAGGGCCCGTTCTCCGAACGGGCCGCCAACGCCCATTTCATAACGGCCTGCTCTTCGATCCGGCCCTACATAGAACCTGTCATTATAAAAGTTGCCGAATTAATGAGCATCTACACCTGTCCCTATTATTCTTCCAACCCGTTCACCCCGTCAGAAGTTGAAAACCTCTAACGGGGTCATTTGTTCAGGTTCCAGTCATAGTGGAGATAATCCACCTTCAGGTAATCTTTATTCATCTTAAGAAATGTTTTCTTATCGTCATCGACAAGATAATTCTCAATAAAATCCAACACTCCCTCTCTGCCTCCAAAGTCTCTCTCGTACCATTTGAAAATCATGGAGAGGACCACCCTCTTCTCCTCGGGGAGCGCAATCACCTCGGAACTGTTCACAAAATTTAACGCGGCCAGATTCAACTCATCATCAATGCCATCCGGGGTATAAAACCGGATCGGCGCACACGAACGGGATCCGCAGACCAGCGCAAAATGGATTCTCGGGTCTATTTTTTTAAGAGAAAAGGTTTTTCTCGGATCTGCTAAATGGAAAGTCTTGAACGCATAGAGAGGGGGTCTTGCGTTCCCTCTCAGGATGCCGTGTTCTATGTCATCAGGTGAGAACCGGTGCCCGCCGATCTCATACTTGATTTTTGAGAAGAACCCGATGACTTCTTTAACTGAATTCTTCAGCTCCAGGGCAATGACGCCGTCCACCACAATGGTATTGTAAAGATTGACCCAGAATGCAACTTTTTCTTTTTCGTCTCCCAGAAGTGCCGGATCAAAATCTCTGAGACGGGCGGTCAGTCTCTTGTAGTGAATATATTCTACAGAACCTCTGATGGAGCGATAATCCACCCTTCCCTGATCGGTGTAGTATCTTGACTTGATCTCCTTGATGGCGGAGAGCATTTCCTGTGACAGGTTCTCAAAGGGCACATCCGAACGGGCTTCCCCATGATTCAGGACCACATCTTTCCAGAGGATCTTACTCATACGGGTCTTGAGTGATGTCTTGCCTGTCTTCAGATACGTTTCATAGGCTGTGTCCAGGAAGAGCGCTGCAGTCCATGAAAAATCTTTTGATCCGTAACCGCTGCCGTCATAGGAATCATAATATTCATAAAAACCGAAACGGAGGGGAAGCTGCAGGATGTCCTTGGCCACCGAGTCCGCCTTCTGCAGGAAGCCGTACCGCTTTAAACCGTTCATCAGCATCCAGTTGATGTTGACCCATACAGGTCCTCTCCAGTAATTCTTCCGGTCAAACCCTTTCTTCTGGGTATCGTAATTGGGGATCGTGAAACAGTTCCCTTGATGGAGAGCGCAGAAGCTCTTTGAGTTGAGATAATCATAAAGCCTCGCAGCCTGCTCCATGGTTGCGGCGCCGCAGAAAAGGGGCATAAATCCTGCGGCCGTATCTACCTCGACGAGCCTTTTCTCTACGCCGTCCAGGGAGTCAAACAGGCCATGTTCGTCATGATAGAGCGTTTCCCGGATGGCCCGGGCCGTCATGGTGTGCCACGCTTCGGCCTCTTCGGTGGGTTTCCGGAGCAAGTCACCGATCTTGATGAGGGCCTCATCTGCTGCACAGAGTATGGAGTTAAAAAGGGGCCCATAGATCAGGAAAGGACACTCTTCCCTGATCTTCCTTTCATCGTAGTGATGCCATCTAAAGAGGTCCACAAGATAGACAAATCGGTCATAATCCTCATTCCGAGGCCGCATCTCCTGTTTCACACCGCTTAGGAGATCCTTTCTCTCATAGGGTGGAATATCCACCGCATAGAGATCGATCCTCTTTAACATTCGATCCCATGTGGGAGAGTTGTCCATGCCTGACTCCCAGGGATGCCGGATATAGACAAGACCCACACCATAGGGGTCCCGCTCCTCATAGAGATAACGATGAAGAGAGAGAAGACGGGGATAGATCCACTCCAGGAAAGGGATCACGTCTCCCGGGTTTCCGGCATTCTCATAAATTTTCAGTGCCGCGATGGCATGTATAGGCGGCATGGTGATCCCTGAGGTCAATACATCATCCGGGGAATTCGGGGATTTCTCAGTCTGCCAGAAGTCGGGTTCAGGAAAATATTTGCCAAGCTGTTTCTTATTAAAAACGATCTGGGGGACCATGCCGTTCTTCCATTGCCCATGGAAGAGGGATGTCAGTTCCTGAATGGCCCGTTTCGTGTTGTAATGGGAATACCCTATGGCAATAAATCCTGAGTCCCAGTTCCACTGGTGGGGATAGAGCCCGGGTGCCGGCATGGTGTAGTTTCCTGCCCAGTTTGAATCCAGCACGGATTTTGCTTTCTTTATATAACGTTTGATGGAATCCGGCATATTTATCAGAATGGAAAACAATAATGATTCAATGAATAAACACCCCTAAAACCGGCCTTTCTTAACTTATCTTTCATACCTAATGTAAACCACATAAAAGAGAAATGAGCAACTCCCCTCTGTCCACCTCCATTACCGGATTGACTCTGGGGGGTGAAAGTTTTATGATCTGTCTCATGGAAAACAAAACCGGCATAGAGAAGCTTCTCTCCATCATGGCACAGCTGCGCGCGGAGAAAGGCTGCCCATGGGACAAGCAGCAGACCATGGAAAGCCTCAAACCCTTTGTGATTGAGGAGGCCTACGAGGTGGTGGAAGCCATTGATAGCGGCGACAAAAGGAAGGTCTGTGAAGAACTAGGGGACCTGCTCCTTGAGATCGTATTTCTTGCACAGATCGGCAAGGAAGAAGGGATTTTTGCTTTCGAAGATGTGGTCCGGGAGATTAACGAGAAACTTTTGAGGAGGCATCCCCATGTTTTCGGTGAAGAGGAGGCAGAGAACGCCGAAGAAGTGCTTCACCGCTGGGAACAGATCAAGCAGAATGAAAAAAAGGATCGGAAAAGGCGCTCCATTCTGGAAGGGATTCCTGATGCCCTCCCCGCCCTGTTAAAGGCGCACCGCATTCAGGACCGTGCCGCCCGCGTGGGGTTTGACTGGGAAAAGACCTCCCAGGTCCTTGATAAGGTTGAGGAAGAGATCACTGAGTTTAAGAGATCGCTACAAGAAGAGGATCAGGAGAATATCGAAGCGGAATTTGGAGATCTTCTCTTTGCTCTGGTCAACCTCTCCAGGTTTATCAAGGTCAACCCCGAAGATGCCCTGAGGAAGACCATTCGAAGGTTTATGAGCCGGTTCAATTATATCGAGGAATATGCTTCAGAGAATGAGCTTGAGCTTCACACCCTCTCTCTTGAAAAGATGGAACGCCTCTGGAACGAGGCGAAGGATCTGGAAAAGAATAAAAACAAATTTTGACAGGATAACAGGATAGAGGTTTCGGGATCTCTCCTATCTTCATAGTGCATCCGCACAAAGTCTGTTCGGAGAGATCCCGAAACCTCCTTATATTATTCCATGGCATGGATCGACCATGCGATCATGATAAAACCACATAGAATAATTCTAAACTCTCTATGCAGGTGAAGCATCTTGTTTATCCTGTCTAATTATTTGTGTAACGTTTTTGCCTGCAAGATTATTTCTTGTTATTTTTCTTCAGAACATTAAGGAAACGCTTTACGGCTTTCTTCTCCAGTTCCCGTATCTGGATCACACTGACTCCGATATCGTATTTCTTGTTTCTTTTCAGTTCTTCCACACGCCGGACCTTTGCCTTGCACTGGATCGGGGTTTTTCGACCGGGAATATTCAGGGAGAGATGAAGGATAGTACCCAGCGGGACGGCCCTGTTAAACTCGAAAAGCAGTCCCCCTTCACTGAGATTCTTCACCTCAAAGATATCCCCTGCCTCTGATACCACAGTCAGACGTCCCACAATGGATGCGCTCACCCTTTCATAGTCACGTCTTTCATCGACATAGATAGCGATCTGGTTCTTCCCTCTTGCCTTGGCACGATAGAGGGCCTTGTCGGCATTCTGGATCAGGTCGGAGCCGGTTGAGGCATCAACATTATAGGTGGCTACACCGCCGCTAATGGTGAATCTCTTCATCGGCTGCTTTGATCCCTTGACAAAGTCACTGCGTTCGACCTTGACCCGAATCCTCTCGGAGATGACCATCCCGCCGTCTTTATTGGTCTCCGGAAGGATCATGGCAAACTCTTCTCCTCCGTAACGGGCCACAACATCCACATTCCGAACGCTCTTTTTGATAATCTGGGAGAGTTTCTTCAATGCCCTGTTTCCGGCAAGGTGCCCGTTGGTGTCGTTGTAATGTTTGAAGTCATCCACATCAAAGATCACGAGAGTCAGGGGTGAGTGATAACGGCCTGCCCTCACAATTTCATTTCCCAGGGACTTTATAAAATAACGATAGTTGTAGAGCTGGGTCAGTTCATCAGTCAGGGTATCCTGCTGTGTCTTCTGAAAGACCTTGATCTCTATAATCTTTGGATTCTTGATCCGCTTGTTGATATCGATGAAATAGTCGAGGAGGGCCACACGGAAGTCCACATCACGGTTCACATCCCGGCTCATGCTCTCCCAGTGCTTGAGAATCTCCCGACAATGTTTTTTTGCTGTTCTCTTTTCGAACTCCAGATGGGCAGTGGTAAACAGGAGCAGGGGGTAAAGGTTGTTACCATAACGTTCTTCGAGCTTCTCAACTTTTAGGATGAATTTATCTCTGTCTCTGGATTCTCGAAGAAGGAGTTTGTTGATCTCACGCTGTACCTTTTCCTCCTGGTTCTCAGCCATCTCTTTCCTCCTCATCTGACTCGGATGTTCCTGAGTCCGTACAACAGACTGGAAAAGATTGATCCCTGAAGAAGGTCTTCACAGAGTCAGACAACCCCTGCTTTTAAGATATCGTGCAGGTGGATGATCCCAATGGGCACATCTGAAGAATCGATAATCACCATGGACGTTATGGAATATTTTTCCATCACCTGTAAGGCTTTGGCAGCCAGTGCATCCTCCTCAATGGTTTTTGGATGTTTTGTCATCACGTCTCCGGCTTTTTTGGAGAGCGAGTCGTTCTTCTGCCCCATCTCTTTTTCAAAGAAGCGCCTCAGATCGCCGTCCGTAATGATCCCCTGCAGCGTTCCCTGTTGGTCCACCACCGTGGTCACCCCCATCTTCTTTGAGGTGATCTCGAAGATGGCATCCTTCATCAAATCCGAGACCTGGACGCGGGGCAGTTCGTCTCCAACACGCATCAGATCAGAGACTTTCACCAGAAGCCTCTTCCCCAAAGAACCGCCGGGATGAAAAAGGGCAAAATCCTCGGCCTTGAATCCTCTCTTTTTCAGCAGGGCCACGGCCAGGGCATCTCCCATGGCCAGGGATGCCGTGGTGCTGGCCGTCGGGGCCAGTCCCAGAGGGCATGCCTCCTGCTGCACCTGTACATCCAGGACCAGATCGCTCCTTTTGGCAAGAGAGGAATTCACAAACCCTGTCATGGCGATCAAAAGATTTCCCTGACGTTTGATGAGGGGAAGGATTGAAGCAAGTTCTTCGGTCTCTCCGCTGTTGGAAAGGGCAAGGACCAGATCCTCCTTGACGATCATTCCCAAATCACCGTGAATCCCTTCTGATGGATGGACAAAAAAGGAAGGGGTCCCGGTACTGGCAAAAGTCGAAGCAATCTTTCTGGCAATGAGGCCTGACTTACCTATCCCTGTCACAATCACGCGACCCTTACAGTTATAGATGGCATCCACGGCTTTCTCAAAGCGCTCATCCAGGCGGTCCATCATGGACAGGATGGCTTGGGCTTCGATTTTCAAGGTTTCTTTTGCCGATTCGATAATGCTGTTTGCACTAATCTTCATCTTACTCATTATATTACCTCTGCTACGCCACTACGGTGTTAATCCTTCTCTTTAATCCTCACTATGGCATCAATCTCTCTGACCTGGTGCAGTAAAACCGGTAGATCTTTCAGGGCCAGCATATTCGGACCGTCGCACAATGCTTTATCCGGCGAAGGGTGGACCTCCAGAAAAATCCCATCCACTCCCGCGGCAACGGCTGCACGCGTCAGAGCCGGGACAAACTCCCTCTGTCCTCCCGAAGAGGTTCCCTGCCCTCCCGGGAGCTGGACACTGTGAGTCCCATCGAAGATCACCGGGACACCCAGCTGCCTCATGACCGGCAAAGCGCGCATGTCGGCCACAAGATTATTGTAACCGAAACTGCTGCCCCTTTCGGTGATCATTATTTTCTCATTCCCTGCATGACGGATCTTATCGACCACATTCCCCATATCCCAGGGGGCCATAAACTGTCCCTTCTTGACATTGACCGGCCGACCGGATCGGGCCACATGTTCAATAAAATCAGTCTGCCTGCAGAGAAAGGCAGGAACCTGCAGAATATCCAGGATTTCTGCTGCAGGCCCGACATCTTCAAAGGTATGGACATCAGAAAGGACGGGCAGGGAGTATGCATCTTTGACCTTCTGTAAAATCTTCAGCCCCTCTTTTAAACCGGGACCGCGGAAAGATGAGACCGAGGACCGGTTGGCCTTGTCATAGGAAGATTTGAAGACCAGAGGAATACCCAGATCCCCGGTGATCTCTTTCAAGCTCTCCGCGGTCCTTAACACCACCTCCTCACTCTCGATCACACATGGCCCTGCAATCAGGACCAGAGGTGAACCACCTCCTACCTTCACTTCACCTATCTGAATTGTTTCTGTCATGCTCTTACCTTCCACGCCCTTTCTCAGAACGTTACATGCTGCATCACATCTGAGGTATGCATTTGTTATTTCTTGACGCTTAATTCCTGTCTGTGACTCTGTGAAGCCTTGACGAACTCCCGGAACAGGGGATGAGGATTTTTCGGCCTGGACTTGAATTCCGGATGAAACTGACAGCCCACAAACCAGGGATGGTCTTTGACCTCCACAATCTCCACCAGTTCCCCATCTGGAGAGATCCCGGCAAACTGGAGCCCCTGTTCTTTTAAGATATCCATGAACTGATTATTGAATTCGTAACGGTGCCGGTGCCGCTCTGAAATCTCGCGGCTGTCGTATGCTTCATGGGAAAAACTCCCCTCGGTCAGAATACACGGGTAGGCTCCGAGACGCATGGTCCCTCCCTTATCAGAACGCTCGTCCCGCTCCTGAATGGTATTGTCTTTGAAATCCTTCCACTTCTCCAGAAGGTAGATCACCGGATCCGGTGTTTTGGGATCGAATTCCGAGCTGTTGGCATCCTCAAGACCGCAGACATTGCGGGCATACTCAACCACCGCGCACTGCATCCCCAGGCAGATCCCCAGAAAAGGAATCTTTTGTGTCCTGGCATAATGTATGGCAGAGATCTTGCCTTCAATGCCTCGATCCCCAAAACCGCCTGGAACCAGAATGCCATCCACATCATTCAGGTGCCTTTCGGCTCCATCTTGTTCGATCTCCTCGGCCTCCACCCATTTGATATTCACCCGGGTATCATTGGCTGCACCACCGTGGGTCAGCGCTTCATTCAGGCTTTTGTACGACTCCCGAAGGTCCACATATTTTCCCACGAGGCCGATCGTTGTGTTATAAGTCGGGTGTTTGATCTTTTTAACAATCTCCTCCCACTCTGTCAGGTCCTGCTTCCCGTTTTCGATCCCGAAGAGTTCGACAACTTTTTCGTCCAGGCCCTCTCTGTTCAGCATAAGAGGCACCTCGTAAATGGTCTCCACATCCTTGGCCGCTATCACAGCATCGTTATCCACATTACAAAAGAGGGCAATCTTTCTTTTCATCTCTTCAGGGAGAGGATGTTCGGTCCGGCAGAGCAGGATGTCCGGCTGAATACCGATCTGGAGAAGTTCCTTGACACTATGCTGTGTCGGCTTGCTCTTGAGTTCACCTGCGGCACGGATATAGGGTACAAGAGTCAAATGAATGTAGATCACATTCCTCCTGCCCACATCCTGACGGAACTGTCGAATGGCCTCCAGGAAAGGAAGGGACTCGATGTCACCGATGGTTCCGCCAATCTCCACGATGGCCACATCTACATCATGCGCCGCGGTTAAAATCGATTCTTTGATCTCATTGGTAATGTGAGGGACGACTTGTACGGTCCCACCGAGATAATCTCCCCGGCGCTCTTTGGTGATGACCGAATTATAAATCTGGCCGGTTGTATAGTTGCTGTTCCGGGTCAGTTTGGCATTGGTAAACCGTTCGTAATGCCCCAGGTCCAGGTCGGTCTCGGTCCCGTCATCAGTCACATAGACCTCTCCATGCTGGAAAGGGCTCATGGTACCGGGATCGATATTGATGTAGGGATCAAGTTTCTGCAGCGTCACCGTCAGTCCCCGGCTCTCTAACAAGGCCCCCATGGAAGCAGAGGCCAGCCCCTTGCCCAGAGATGAAACCACACCGCCGGTCACAAAAATGAATTTTACTGCCATACATGCTCCTTCTTCTCTACCCTCATGATCATTCTCAAGGGAACAATCAAATAACCGCTCCCGTCTTCACAAGTTCCCGCGCTCTTTTCAGATCCTCCTCGGAGTCCACACCCAAAGAATCATATGTGGTCTCAACCACCCTGATCTTATAACCATTTTCCAGGATTCTCAACTGTTCCAGCTTTTCTCTCTTTTCCAGAGGTGTGGGTTCCATTTTGCTGAACATCAAGAGAAAATCTTTATCATAGACGTAAAGTCCGATATGTTTCATAAAGATCTCCCGATCCAGATCAACAGTGTCCGATGCCTTGTCCCGGTCAAATGGGATGGCTGACCTGGAAAAATAGAGAGCAAAACCGTTCCGGTCCGTGACCACCTTGACCACATCCGGGTTGAGAAGCTCGTCCCTGGACACAATCTGTGTACAAGGTGTTGCCACAGGGGAATCTCCTTCTTCTATGATCGGTCGGATACAGGAATCGATCACTCCCGGGTCGATGAAGGGCTCATCTCCCTGGACATTCACGATAATCTCTGCATCAAGATCTTTTACGGCCTCGGCAATACGGTCCGTACCCGTACGATGAGCCGGGGAGGTCATCATGCACTTTCCCCCAAAGGACTTTACCGCATCCAAAATCCTCTGATCATCGGTGGCCACGAGAACATTTTCGACCAGAGAGGCAAGGCTCACCCTTTCATAGACCCACTGAATCATGGGTTTGCTGCCAATATCTGAGAGAGGTTTCCCCGGAAGTCTGGTGGATGCATAACGGGCGGGAATGACGGCGGTCACTCTCATGATATAACCTGTTGATTTTTATACATTTCGTATGGCTGGGTCTCTATCATAACAAATGAAGGATGAAGGGTCAATATAAAGATTAAAACACTAAATAAGTAAAAATAATCTATCACTCATACCTCTTATTCCAAGACATTTCACCCGATCAGGTCGATCAATGGTTAGCGGATCAGGCTGTTTTCAGGATAGAGGATTCACCTGCGACTCTACGGCATTCCAGTTCCGGGGAAGTGAACAATACCGCAGAAATATTCTTCTTATAGACAAACGGACTTTTGGGGGGAATCCGGACAGGTGTATTTTTTCAGACGAGGATATGAGGGAATTCGTAAGGAAGGCAATTGAAGTGAATAGAAATAAAGATTGTAGCGGTTGAAGATTTCTTTCTCACAGACGTCGGGTTAACGTGGCGCTTTTACGACCTCTCATGACGATCACTCATGCAATATCCGGGTTAACCTTTCTCCGATATAATCCTTATTATTATAGAAAATTACCGTCAGACGTTTTTGCCTGTTCTGGACGGGATCCCTGAAAGCAGAGAGTGAACCTCCTGAGACACTGCTTCAACCGAAATGGCCTCCATGCAGGATGGCCTGTCATCAGGACAGGATCTTTTAAAACAGGGGGCACAATCCTTAGTGTTTTGGAGAATTCGGTGTTGTCGGCCATAAGGTCCTGTTCTGACAGGATCTGTGGGACCAAAGAGGGCCACGACCGGTGTCCCCACAGCTGACGCAAGGTGCATGGGACCGGAGTCACAGGTCACCATGAGGTCTGCTCTTTTAAGTAGGGCTGCCAACTGCAGGATTGTTGTCCTCCCGGAAAAGTTGTATACCTTTCCTTTAACGCCGGTTAGGATAGAATGAATATTATCCGCATCCGAAGTACCGCCGATAAATACGACTTCCGCATCCAACGTATCGACGAGACGATCCGCAAGATTTGCAAAACGGTCGGGAATCCATCTCTTGGTCTCCCACCGGGCATTTGGATTCAGAACAATCAGAGGCCGTCCCCCATGCACTCCGTCTTCTGAAAGGAGTTGCTCCATACGGCCCGCAATCTCAGAAGGGATCTTGAGATTGTAATCCAAGCTGTCTGGATCGAGCCCCATCTCTTTAATGAATAACATATACCGGTCAATGGCATGAATCTGCTCGGTTTCCACTCTGACCTTTTTATTGTAAAAAAGAGGCGCAAATTCCCTGGCATTATCAAAACCGTAGCGCAGCTTTGCCCCGGAAAGATAGGCCAGTACCCCGCTTCGAAAGAGCCCCTGAAGGTCAAAAACAACATCGTACTTCTCTCTTCTGAGAGAACGGATTAGGCCGACAATTTCCGGAACGGTCTTCAGGAACATGAGCGGGTCAGCCCATCTTTTTCTGTCAAAAAGAAAGAGCTTTCTGATCGCCGGATGGTTTTCCAGAAGTTCTGCATATTCGGGTCGAACCATCCAGTCAATAATCACCTCCGGAATCTGGCGGGCCATGGCACCGGCCACAGGAAGGGCATGGATGATATCTCCGAATGAACTGGGCTTGATAATGAGGATTTTTTTCATTCCTTCACTCCACCTATTCGGACCTCGTTACCATCGCTGACAAATTGAATATCTCCCTCTATGGATGTTACAACAGTCGTGATGCCGAGGTTTCGCAGGCGATCTAAAACGGTTTGAGATGGATAACCGCGAATGTTGTCCCTATTCACAGAAATTACAGCAAACCGTGGAGAAATCTGTTTAAGGAAACCCTTTCCTGAAGCATCCGAGTGGCCATGATGCCCGATCTTGATGACATCTGATTTCAAGTTCGTGTTGGACTGCATAAGCTCATTTTCAACGACCCTCCCGGCATCTGCCATAAGAAGAAAAGATGTTTTCTCATAGATCACTCGCAGAACAATTGAGTTTGCATTCCAATTGCGGGACACGGCTTCATGGGGCCAGAGAACTTCCAATTTTAATGCACCAAACTGTAAATTTTTCTTTCCATTTAATACATTATAATTCGGCCTTTCTCGCAGATATTCAACATACCAGCGGTAAAAATCGTTTTCCTTTTTTAAAAGAATTTTTTGCCCGTTATCATAAATTCTTTTGACCGGGAAATTTTCCAATATGGTAAAGACACCGCTCATATGGTCAGGATGGGGATGTGTAACAATTAGCGCGGTGAGCTCATGAACTCCCCTCTGCTTGAGGAAATGGACAATCCGGTGCCCAGTAATGATGTTCCCTGTGTCGATCAGAATATGCTCTCCTGTCGGCCCCTGTATATGTATCGCATCACCCTCCCCCACGTCAAGAAAATCAACTATTAGCTCCGCCCACACCATCCCCGGGACACTAAATTCCAAAAGATACAGAAGAGCCAGGATTCTGAACAAAAAAATTTTCAAGAATTGCTCCCCTCTGCGATCACCCGCTGGACCATAGTTCCCGGGACACCGCAGACCACGTTCAACAGCACATCACGGATATCTCCCACACGCATGGGAAGGACGTACTGAATAATCTCATCCCCGACTCCTACGATTAAAACAACAGATATGGCCTTTAAGAATGACCCCACACTCGTCCCCCCGATTGCCCTCATACAAAGGAATCCAAGCAGTCCATATTCAAACAGGTGAATCCTCTCTTCAGGAGCGATGAATAGCAGGATTAATACACCTGCAAATATAACCCCAAAGACCCAGATCGATCTTTTTAGAGAAAAATTTGGATTCACTCTTTTCAGGACATAAAGGATGAGGCTTACTCCCAGAAGGAGGGAAAGATTGATCAAAAGACTTAACCGATCACGCCCCAGACTCTCATACAGGAAGGTGACAACACGCCTCATCCATGTAAGGGTAAGATAGATAAAGATCACATAAAAGATGATGAGAAACCACAGCCTGTTTTTAGTCATTTGGTGTCTGAGCACATTTTTATGAGGGAAAAAGAAGCATTATGAAATACTAATTATTGGACATCTTGTCGAACTTCACGACGTTGAAACTCCACCGCGCCCAACAACAAACCGAGGAAGAACCAGAGATAGAAAGACACGTAACGGGAAAAGAAAGGAATATTGATCACGGACGTTAGAAAAACCATCACCCAGGAAAGGAACAGGAAGACAAATTCCCTTCTCTCCCTGATATACTTAATGTTCACAACCACGATGCGATACAGAAAAAAAAGGAATGCAAACAAAGCAATAATTCCGGAAGTCTGCCATATTTCGAATGGGAAGAAATGTGGGGCAGAGTAATGCATCAATTTTTCTTTTCTCTTCTTCTTCCTGGCGTCAATGACAATGTTATCGATTTTTCTGAATGTATCGAGCCCTGTACCCAATAATGGGGTATCCTTTATGACGGCTAAAGTATTCTTCCATATGACAACACGGTTTGATTCCATAATATTTACTGTCTGGTAAAATCGGCTGCGGACTATATCGTGACTCTTCAAATAGAGCATTGGAATGATCAATGCAGGAATTATCAGATAAATTATCCTGAACTTATTTCCCGCATCATAGATATAATAGAATAATAAGAGAAGAAATACGGCTACCCATGCGGACCGTGTTCCAGAAAAACCGATGGACAAGAGGCAGAGAAGCAAGAGAACGGATAGTAAGATCTTAACCCAAAACTTTTTGTTTCGCTGAATGGAATAAATATGGATTGGTACGATGCCTGCGAGGAAAAATCCAAGATAGTTAGGATGTGCAAATACCGCCGTGAGTCTTCCCCCCTTATACGTTCTCCCCAGCAGGTCGGATCCATGATGTAACTGCAATAAAGTATCCATACTTACAATAACAGAAAGAGAAAGCATTAATAAAACGAACCTTTTCAAAATAATACGATTCTCACCAATCTTGTCTACCAATATAAAGAAAAGACAGATCCCATAGATAAAACGCTTTCCTTCGCTCAATGTGTTCTCAAGACCTATGGTCACTAGGTTGGTTGAAAGAATGGTCAGAAGAAGAACGATAACCGGCCATGTGATCTGAGAATCAAAACGAGGGAATCTCTTTTTAAGGGCAAGAGAAATAATGTAGAATCCGAAAATCCATTCATAAATGGAATTAGCAATAGATCTTTTTAATAAAAAAAAGATAGGAAGAAGATAAAGCGACAACTCTAAGAGTAGATTTATCAGGATAACAAACTTTTGTCTGGTACCGGAAGGTGTCAACGGCAACCTCTGTATTCCTGTGAATAGTTTTGTTGAAATAATCTGCATTGTCTCGCGGAGCATTGAACAGTCATTCCCTATCTTCTGAGTAAGCTCTGAAATGAATGTTTAACGAGGTAATAATAACCTGCGGGACGTAGCGGATGTAGTAAGAGGGAGCGATATAGATACCAGGTGACGGGATGATCGCGATCCTTCTCTGCGTTCTCTATCAAAGATCTCGCATACTTATAGTATTCGTCTCCCAGCAGTTTTCGTTTCAACAACCAGTGCCCCTTGGTCTCCGGTCTGGTAAAGATCTTCTCATAGGCGACCATTCTATCTCTTCTGCTAAAGAGATCCGTTCTGGATGTATTTGAATCGTGCAAACGCCAGGTCATAAGGGGTTCATCAAGATACCCGACCTTGCAATTCAGCAACAATCTTATTTTCATCTCTTTGTCCTCGTAATACCTCATGGATTCATCAAATTTCCCAATTCTATCAAAGACTGATTTTCGGAGTAACAGACTGGGAAAAAACATTTTGATAGCGAACGCGTCTCGAAGTTTTCTTATCCTGAGCGGATCGGGTTTCACCTTTTCCGGAATCATTCGACTCACAGAATGATCCGGGCGGAGTATCAGCGCGTCCGAGCAAACAGCATCAAATTCCTCATTCCTTTGAAGAAAGTTGACCTTCTTCCGGATATTGTCTCTGTCCATCAGATCATCTGAAGCCAGCTGGCACCAGTATTTTCCCTTTGAAAGTTTTATACCGGAATTAAGCGTTTTCACCAATCCTTTATTTTCCTGTTGAATAAACCGTATCTTCTCACCATATCGACTGCAGCATTCCTGAATCTTCTCTGCTGTCCTGTCTGTGGATCCGTCATCAAAGACGGTCAATTCGATATTCGGATAGGTTTGCCCCATCACACTATCGATCGCCATCCCGACAAATGATTCATGGTTGAATGCAGGAATGATAACCGATACAAGAGGGTATTCCGACTCTATTCCCGAAGACTCCATAGCAGAGTGTGGTGCCATATGATTTTATACCTGAGAAAATCTCTGATGGCGTCTCATGATTTTATTTGTCACCCGATCCATTTGTTTAACAAAGTCCCCTTTCTCGTTACTTTTGATCACAGCTGCATCGAAGTAAGATTCAATAAACGTTTCGGCAAGTTGGGGCGCCAGCCCCATCTCCCGGATATCGGCCACAAACCGGGCCAGATCTTTTGCACGATCCCGGTCGGAGAATTGATTACTCTGCCTGGCATGATCCAGGTCCACAAATACCGGGTCCTGGGCCCCGTCAATATCCCTCAACAGGATATTAGACCATTTCAAATCACCATGAATGACACAGGATGCATGCATTTTACCTATGACCTGACCGAGCTTTCTCATCAATCGGCCGTCTTCCAGGAATGTTATACCCTGTGAGTTGACATATGCCTTGAAATTAACCGCATCTTCAATAAATTGTGTGAGGAGGTAGCCGTTTATCCGCAACCCCATTTTCTTCTTTTCGATCATGGCCACAGGCTTAGGAATGGGGATATCTTTATCAAATAATACATTGGACAACAGCCATACTTTCAAGGCTTTAGATCCTTCGAACAGAATGAATAACGGATGGAAATAGCTTTTAGGTTTATACTTTTTCAGAACAAACCTCTCATCTCCCTTTCCCAGATCTAATGAGACCACTGCGGTCCTGGTGTTTCCAGAATTTTTAATCTCCAAAGAATCATTATGCATAAACAACGCATCAACATCAGACAAGTAATTTTTTAATCTTCTTATCTTATAATCCTTAGCTAAAAAGCCTTTCATGAAGCCAATGGAAAATTGTTGTTCATCTGCTTGATCTTTATGAATACTATCCATTAATCGATTTCTCATGATAAAGTGACTCAGAAACAAATTAATTGCATGGAACCAGATCTTCTATTCTATCCATTTTCTCTTTACAATCTCTTCATAAATGGCTCTTGCAATCACTGATTTGCTGTTTTGATGTGTATGTATTGTATCCTTAAAGACCGTTTCATGAACATTGTCATAGATATCGCTTAAATCAAAAAAGAATTGGGATCCATTGGGGACCTGTTCCATATATGAACGTATTAGATTACGAACGGCAATACAGTGATCCTTTTCTACTTCAAGCATGAGAGCTTTTTCTTCAATAGTCATGGGGTCTTTATAATAAACCAGGGGTTGAAAATAAGCGATAAACCCGGCTCCGAAAGAAGCGGCAATCTTATTCGCTTTGATGAGATTGGTGGCATAGTTATAAGCGATATCTCTTTTCCATTCATCCGATCCCCAATTGACTTTTTTTCTCTCTTCATCCAATGGCACAAATTTATCTTTATAATAGTTTGGGAAAAAATATCTGGCGAGATTGCTGCCATACAACAATAAAGTAAATGCAGGATATGCTCTTATATCACTTTCAAGTAGGGGGTTGTTTTCATATACAATAAAATTGAAAGGATATCCTGGGCGAGGGTCATAACTGTATGGGCTTAATATATCATTTCCTCCATTGTACATAATGATGAGATCGGGATTAAGATCAGAAATCTCAAAAAGAATGCGTGATAACTCCATTGAAGATACAGATGAGACAACTCCAAAATTGAATACTTTTACATGATGTTTTCCCTTTTGAGAAAACTCCTTTTCAAGGAGTTCAGGAATTGACGGCTCTCCATTAAACACCGAAGAACCACCCAGCACGAAAACTCTGAATTCTCCAGATGCCTTAGAATCAGTCGGCGAGTTCTTACGATAGCCCAGTTTATTCAGATGTTCATTGCTGTCCAATGTACCATTGCTCTCTCCTCCAAACATAACGTAAGGTCCCGGTTTTCTTGTGACTTGAACCGGGTATTTTTTCTCTATCTTGGATCGGCGATGGGACAAAAATAAAGGGCTGATATAATCTAACAGCAGTAGCGGCAGAATGATTATTACTGCAAGAATGAAGATACGCCCAATGACGGCCTCCAATCTCTCTGCAGATTTATTGTAATGTGATGTCTGTTTTCCCATAGTACTTTTCAAAAATATTACGAAATCTATATCAATCTAATGATCCTCAACCCGCATAGCGGGTGGTATCATGAAGCCCCCCAGAGGGGGGCTTGGGGCCCCATGTCACGCAGCCGAAATTTAATGGGTGTCAGATACCGTTATGAAATGAAATTAAGGTGTCTGACACCCATTAAATCAAAGAAAAAGAACAAAAACTTGATAACGTCGGATCGGTCAAACCTCTTTGGGTTCACCACCTGAGAGGGTAGTTTTAGATAAGGATAATAATTTCAGGAGTGAACTCGTATAATATCATCTTTAACCATAAAGCTCAGATCGGGATGAATATTATGGATATACTGTTTCAGCTTTTCCAATTCAGGATAGTCGTTCTCCCCTGTGAAACAACGTGCATCATCAATCAGCAGGATATGATTCACTGCATTGGGATGATTCAATATAGATTCCAACTCCTGAACGATGGGTGTCTCCAGATCCCCCTTGGCCGTGGCGCCTCCTGACCAATGGGCATCAAGCCAGAACAGACAGGATTGTGTAATCTCTTTCAGGATCTCCGGAAGAAGTGCCCCGCTTTGTCCATGAAGAATATGAACATGTTGATAGCAAGAAAATTTATTTTTCGCCTCTTGACAAAGAACAGGATCAAACTCAATGGAATATATTTTTTCGAATTGATCGAGCATGCCGTAAACCATATGGCCTGTATACGTACCGGTTTCAACAAAGATTTCAGGAGCGAACCTTTCAGCATATTCTTTTATAACCATTTGCTTTCCATAGTGGGGCATCGGAAGTATAGCACCTTCCTTCACCCAGTCATCGTACTTTTTCTCAAACCTCCTGCTTCTTCTCTTCCTGGCAAGTGCCCCCAGGAAAGTGTAGCGCTCCAGAATATTTTTTAGATAAGTTCTCATTGTTTTCTAAAACGATACTATGTTGTTAATCAGAACGATCTTTTGCCTCTGAACGATGGCTGCATATCAACGATCAAGCTCAACCTTGCCACTGTAGAATCCGGCGGATTGGCTGTCTGGTACAGCGTCTTGTTCGAATTTCTGAATGAGATGCTTGCCAAACCGGATGCCGGGACTTTCTATCATCCAGTATGTAAAAGCAGAGACCGCGGACGAAAGAAACAGCACCAGGATAAAGCCCATCACGAATCCATGGTTCCCACCAAGAATGAAGCCGCCAGGGAACACAACCCTCATGAGCTCCAGGATAGCGAAATGACTCAAATAGATGCTGAAACTTAGCTTTCCGATCCATTTAATTATCCGGTTAACCAATATCTTTGAGGGGTAAAAATAGAGCGATAGAGCAAAAATCCCAAAATCAACACTAAACAAAAAGTGCTTCGGCAAAAGTGTCCCGGAAGGTCGCATCGTGACTAACGCCGCGAAAAGGAGGAAAGCCCCAGCCAACAAAACGAGCCCCAGTCTTCTATACTTCAACCCTTGATGTCTTTTGATGAGATGATAAAGTACGATTCCGACGCCAAAGGCAGGAAGTTGTGTAAAAAACCATAGGAACTTGAACGACTTCACCAAGTACTGCTGATCCTCAGGGTAAAATGGAGTCCACACATATAAGGCGAGTTTTGAAAACACCCACGCCATAATCAGGGAACCCAAAATGAATAATAGCGATGACCTCATGTTCTTCAGGTGGCTATATAGATAGGGCACAATAAGGTAAAAATTCATCTCAACTGCTATCGACCACCCGCCAGGCACGACCGATGTAATTGTCTCGGGCATCCACCCATTCATGAATAACGCGGTTAAAGGAAGATACCACCATTCAATCCCATTGGGGGCAAAGTGACGAGGTGAGAAACCATAAATAAATATGTAGGTGACGATCCCCAAGTAGAATAAAGGGGCAATCCGGAAAAAGCGTCGTATGAAGAAATTACGTAGAGGAAACCTCTCCTGCCTGGTTCTTGCGCTCATCGACAGAAAGAGAGTCAACGCACTCACCACAAAAAAGAGCTGTACACCGCGAGCTCCAGCTCCAGCTAATTGTGACAGCAATTCAGACGTTGGCGGGGCCCATTGTGATGAATGAACCAGCACAACACCCAGGATGGCATAACCCCTGAGTGCATCAATAAAATCGTATTTTCTGATGGATACAACGTTCATTTCTTTCCTATTTAATCAAGAAGCCGGGCAAATAAAGTTCCTACGGCTTAAAAAGGACATCCTCCTGTATGGGGATCTTTTTGATATCGACTCTGTGGTGGCCATTCAGTTTGTAAGCCTTATATCCGTAGCCGAACATCAGGTCTTCCATTTCTTCTACGCTGGACTTCATCAGAGTATATGCAGACGGATTCACTTCGACAATCACTGAAGGAAGGTGATCTCTATTCCCATCAAAAAATTCCGATGCTCCTTTTAACACCTGCAGTTCATAACCTTCCACGTCAATTTTAATCAGTGAGATATTCGACAGTTTTTTTTCACAGATAAAGTTATCCAATCTCCTGACTCTTACATTATAGGACTCACCTAAGGCATCGGGTTTTATAAAACCGGGCACCAAGGTATTCAAGCCGATGTGAGAATAGTTGTTGGTCTCTATGGAATCTTCTCCTTCTTCTTCCCCCAAAGCAAAATTGTATGCGGCAATAGAGTAGTCAGGGTTTAACCGCACCACTTCTTCCAGGTAGGGGGAAAATGTGGGCATGGGCTCGAAACAATGGACCTGGCCATGTATGCCGACTCGGCCTGCTCCGATCGCCGCCGTATATCCAATATTTGCGCCGATATCGAGATAAACGTCCGCCGGTTTCAAATGCTTCCTGATGCATTTTATGATGTGCGGTTCATAGATACCGAGGTACATCTTCTTTACAACAGAACCGAATCCGAGGCTGCAATCAAAACGAAAACGGACGCCGTGGAGGGTTTTAATCACGGGTTCATCAGGAACCTTTGCGTGTTTGAACCTGTGTCTGTACCATTTTCTTTTGTAGTAAGCTATGGGATCTTCAAATAATGATTTTTGGGGCATAGAGAAAACCTTTAAGGGACTGGCAAAGAATAATCATTTTTCATCAAAGACGATACACCCTGGTACTAAAATTGATGAATTCGCAAAAAGTCCAAGAACTCCCTCTCCCTTGACGGGAGAGGGGTGGGGTGAGGGTGAAAGTCATTTATATTTAAATCATTCAGCATCCCCCTCCCCTTTGTCCCCTCCCGCGAGGGGAGGGGAAATATGACTTTATACGAATGCATCAAAATTAACAATCGTGAATAATTGCAGATATCTTATTAAAAAAGAATAGATAAGCATCCTTCAATCGAATTGATTCAGATCCGACTGCCTTTCAGCCACTTCGCCAATTCTCCAGGTTGTCTTATCCCATGTTTTTATGATTCTCTTCATCTTTGCTCACTTCTCTTGACTTTATTGGAGCACACTTTGCAGGTCCATATGATACAGGTAACTACCGCTTCACAAGTTTAAAGTACTCTTGTCCGACGTGTGTGTCATTCGGTTTTGTTGACTTGATCGCCTCGATATCAAACCGATACCCTAACTTGTATTTCTCATTCAGGGCCTCAACGGTATGTTCATTCGAACCGTCTGTAGGATTGTTTACAGAAGTCGTTACCTGGTTGACCTGAATCGCACTGGCGCAGAGCTTTTGAAAATAGAGACAGTCAGGCACCCTGGATTGATGGTTCTTACACCAGCGGTAGCAGTACCCCTCCAGCGTATTGGGATCATGGAACGTGTGGATCCAGACCATAAAATCCTTTGCGGATATGAAGAGTCCTAATGACCTGGTGAATAATGATCCCTTTTTGAAAAACCTCTGAAGGAGAGGCCGCTCTCTGGCCACATCGGCTATAATCTTCCTGACAAGATCCGCTTTGTAGACTGTGCTGTTCAGCTCAAAAGGATATCTTGCGGCAAGGCTTTTACCCTTTTTCCAGTTCAGGTTATAGATCTTCTCCCCGGTGTCGTTGGCTTGGTATATCTGATCCTTATCCTCCTGAATTGTCCCCGGACTCAATCTCAGAGAGAAACCGAAGATATTTTCTGAGTATTTCTCAAAACTCTTCTCAATTAACTCAAAGTCCACCGCGTCGAAATAGACCACATCATCCGTTGCAAAAAGTATATAGTTGGTCTTAATCCCATCAAGAATTCTCAAAAAATCATTGTGAAAGTTCTTTTCCCGTATCACCGTACAAGCAGGGAACTGCTTAAACAACTCTTCATACTGTTCCTCAAACAGGTCGACTTTGTAAAGGATGTAGGTTTGTATCTTTTCTTGCGGCATGTGTTGATACAGGCTTTCAAGATATGCCTCCAGCTGCAAAGGCCGATTCATTGTAAAAACGATGTTGCTTATAATTTTCTCCATTTGCATTTTTCTATGACCCGATCAGGCAGACCTGTTCGGCCCTACGGGATCCCCCAGAATGCCTGGAATAATAGGGGGTTCATTCCCGGCACTCCCTTCACGTTTTTGAAAGTTCTTCATCAGTCCCCAGTAGAGCCGTACATCTGTGGGCCTATGCCGGATGGCACGCCTGTAGAGTGCCACCGATGCCTTGCGTTCCCCTTTCAAACGCCGATCCTCGGCCACCTTGCGGCAGGCATGACTGATTTTACGTCGTGCCTCCTTTTCCGGGATCCGGATGTGCCCTCCCAGTTTATAATAGAACCTTTCCAGTACCAGGAAGCGCGTACAGGCCACGCCCACTTCCATGGAAAGACTGTCCGGACTCATGGTATGAAAAGCCTCCACGGAATCCACAAATTTGAACTTTGTACGCAGGGAAAGCCTCAGAAAAGCGTCGCTGTCTTCAGAGGTCTTAAGGGATTCATCAAAAAAGAAACCGTCCCAGACTGACGTTCGGAAAAGTGACGCTGAAGGCCAGATGAAACCGCTCTTGAATAACTCCAGTGTAATCCAGCCGCTCTTCCCTTCGGGTTTCTTATAGGATTTGATTTTTCTCCCATCAGGGTAAACAACCGTAATGGGGCTATAGGCAGCACCGTATTCACTGTTGTCCTCTAAATGTGACGTCATCACCTCAAGATAATTCGCCGGCCAAGTGTCATCAGAATCCAAAAAAGAAACGAAGTCCCCGGATGCTTTTGACAATCCCAGATTACGGGCACTGGCGGCGCCGCCGTTGCTTTTGTAATAATATCTGATTCGGCTGTCCTCAAACCTTTCTACTATTTCCCGCGTTGCGTCTTGAGAGCCGTCGTCCACGATAATCAGTTCGAAGTTTTGTAATGTCTGCGCCAGGACGCTCTGCACAGCCAGTGTCAAGACCTCTGCTCGATTGTAGGTGGGAATGATGACACTTACTTTAGGCATATGCCTCTCCAGAGATCTTTAATCGACGCCAGGGAATCCGTTATGGGGTATTGGTAAACGATCTTCATATTCTCCCCTGCTGGTAGGAAACAAGAGGTAAAAAGGCATTAACAGACGGGCCACTTTGATCATCTGTGGATATAATCTCCTGCAAAGCATTGAAAATATTTTCTGCTATGATTTTGTTTCCTTCATGGTTGACATGACACGTATCCAGAAAATACTCTACATTTTCCGGACGGTCATTGAAAATGCCTGTCAAGTCATAGCTGTTGATAAAACCTGGAAGCTCACGTATAGCCGTCTCTAACTCAGGATATCCTCTTTCAAAAACAACGTCCATGCCTCTGTGAACAATATAGAAATTCTGATATAGTTCCTTCTCATATTCCGTAAAACGATTGTCGGCAAACAGGTGCGGTTGAAGAAAATGGATAAACAGAGCTCCCGACTGATTCGAATAATCATGAGCTTCTTCTATGGCTTTCTTATATCGGTATTTCATAGAAACAAGAAGTTCATGCATGAAGGCTGAATCAGAAAGATGAGGCGGGAGATCACGATCGACGGGGTCCAGAAACAACCCGACTATTGCAATCGTACCTGAAAATCTCTTATGTACAGACAAGATAAATTTCTGCAGAAAAGACATTTTCCCCACTGTGCGGCGATTTGTTTCAATCATTGTTTCGTCCGGATCTGCATAGAAGAGTCCCTGGTATATGTCATTGACTCCATCATAGAACACAATAATATCGCCCGGCTCAAGCAAAAGCGCCCTGAGCCGTTCAAGCTGCTGAGTAATTGTAACAGTAGTAGTTCCATAATTCCGAACGACATATCGATCTCCATAATTCCTTTTTAAGAGTCGTTGGAGTTGACTGGCGATCGTAAGGCTGTCTGGAACCTCTGAATTGTAGATCGTCGAACCGCCGAAGAGATAAACAGTGTTTTCATATTTTTCTGGCTGAAACGCAGTCATTCTCCTGCCATTAACGACATTGAAAAACTTGCCTTTATAGTCATTCGGTATGATGAGCCGTGTCCCCTCGGGGAACTGCCATCCGCCAGGTTGCTCAAAAGATTCGGCAATAAATTCCTGCGAAAAATAGGGTGCATCTTGATAGGGTGCCGGTTGCTTCTTACGGAAATCTTCATACGACATTGGCAGCACAAAACCTGTGAAATATAATCTGGCAAAAAGTTCCAGAACGACGATAAGAAGAGAAATAGATAATATGGGCACAATGACTCGAAAGGCTGTTTCCTTTTTGTTCACTCGCGGTATACTCCTGGGTATCCTTTTTATTGCCTAACTTATTATTTGAAAACGCTTCTGTACATAAATACATGAACAGTCCCTGGGAACCGTCATCTTTGGCACCCTGAAATCCTCATAAAAAATTTATTTTCACTATTGTTTTTATCGAGGAATTATTCTATTCTCTTGGTGACATTTTATACCATGTTTCCCGGTGAAAACAGAGACATAATTTATCGGCAATGATAAAAGCATGTATCGTTTAGTTATATTATTCAACCATCTGTGAATCCGCCAAAATATAAAACAATTTAGGAATTCTTCAATAAATGGGAGACATTAACCAGTTCATACTTGTAAGCAAGTACGCCGGGAACTTTCCCGGGCCCTACCTGGAAGTAGGGTCCAAAAACTACGGAAACACGCAGGATCTACGATCACTATTTGCCGGCAAGGAACAATACATCGGCCTGGATATGGAAGAAGGTCCTGGTGTTGACATGGTTCTGGACTTGACACAAAAATTTGAACAAATTGATGAAAAGATAGGCCATATGCGTTTTGGGACCATTTTCTGCTTAAGTGTGCTTGAGCATTGTGTACAGCCGTTTATCATTGCGGATCACCTGACCCGGCTCCTAAAACCCCATGGGAAGGTGTGCATCTCCGTTCCTTTTTCGTGGAAATACCATGGATACCCTTCAGATTATTGGAGATTCACCCACGATGGCGTAAAATTACTTTTTCCCGGACTCGATTTTAACCTCGAAGACGGATTTTCAGTCACTTCCAAACAAAATGAGTTCAAAGCACTGGACCAAGAGATCGGTAAGGTTACGTTCAGTACTTCCAAACATTGGAAAAGCGGCCATATCCTGAGGGGCGTCTCAGCAAAGCTCCTGAAGCTGCTTTCCCGATTCGGGATATTGAGCTGGCTCACGGGATACAGGTATGTTCTGGCCCCGACAAATATCTTCATGATCGGGACACTCAAAGATATTGAATAAATTGACGGGGGCCCTATCTTTTCTGGCTCATCTCTCCCTGCAAGCCATATGCCGGTCCGCGTCACGTCCATGAAATCCTAGCCCGAATATTGCATGAGGTGTCACCCCCCTCATCCTAACCTTATCCCCATAGGGGAGAAGGGATGTTTGAACTTCCTCTCCCTAAGGGGAGAGGAATAAGCATGTCCTGAGCCATGTCGAAGGGGTGAGGGAGGAAATGGGATAAGTCATCTTACACATGACACGACACTAGCCCGGATATTGCAGGAGTGATCGTCATGAGAGGCCGTAGAAGTACCACAGGCAAGGCAAAGAAAATTTACTGGCTGAAGACATATTGAAATATTTCGAAGTCAGGAAATTTTCTGTAACGCAACATGTGGCTGCTTATCCGGCCTCGTAATAGGTTTACTCATGCAATATCCGGGCTAGGGCCCCTGGTTCTTGAGTGGATGAGCATCCATCTCATGTGATGAATTCCGTTCAGAGAGAATAGCATCATAGATCGAAGTAATTTCACTGGCAACTCGATCGATGGAGAAACAATCAATCGCTCTCTTTCGAGCCATTTCTCCCATTTGAACATGAACATCTGGATCGAGTTCCTTCATCTTAACCATGCCCTCAACGATATCCTCTTCATCCAGAGGATTCACATAGATTCCACAGTCCAACCCATCCATAACTTCCAACGACGCATCGATTCGTGACGCAACGATCGGAAGACCTGATGCCATGGCTTCCAGGAGTGCAAGGCCTAAACCCTCGCTGATGGATGGGAAGACAAAGGCATCAAGTGTGCGCAATAACTGCGGGACATCCTGTCTGTAGCCCATTAAATGAACTCTCTCTTCAAGATTGTTGTTTTTTATTAATTCTGTCAGCTCTCTATCGAGAGGCCCGCTGCCTGCAATGAGCAGTATCGTATCCGGCAGGCGTCTTGTGACGCCTGCAAATGCCCGGATCAATCGTTCGTGATTCTTTACCGGCGTCAATCTTCCCACGGTACCAAACCAGAAATACTGATCATACCCTCTTAGAGTCTGGTGGCGGAGTTCCTTTTTTGATAATGACTGGGCCTTCAACAATGCTGTGTAGTCAAGGCCATTCTGAACAGCAATTACTTTTTCTTCAGACAGCCAGCCATTGGTCATCAGGATATCTTTTCTTACGGCATTTGAAACAGCAATAACTTTTGCAGCCTTTGAGAAGAGAACCCGGTTGGCGAGCCTCCTTCTCCTTGATCGAGTACGCTTGGCGCCATGAACAGACGCAATAACCGGAAGACCTCCAGCCATCATCGCTGCCCACACACCATAGACCGTTGGTTTGTGTCTCTGGCAATGGATGAGGTCTATGCCCTCCTCTTGCAGGATGCCTTTAAGCCGTAATAATTTAGTCAGTTTAACTCCTCTTCCCTTTTTTGTGCTGATATCCAGATAGATTGTTTTTACACCTTCTTTTTCAAGACGGCTCTTGTGCTCTGGTTTCCCGCGAAGAAAGCATACGATGCTTTGAAAGCGTGACGGGTCAAGCCTCAGGAGAAAATCATCAAAAAGAGGATAATCCCCGTTAAACTTTGAGATGATATGAAGGACGTTCTTCGGTTTCATAAAGTTTCTATCATCTCCATGAGCTTGGCTGAATTGGCCGACAATGAATAGTTCGCATCCACCTGTTTTCTCCCCTCATCGGCCATTCTTTTTCTCAAGAGAGGATCCCTGATGAGCAGGGATAATTTTTCAATCCATTCGTCCTGAGTCTCTGCCCAGTACCCCTGAACACCATCCTGTACAATATCCCGGTTCATTCCAACCGGCGAACAGACCACGGGGACCCCCGCGGCCATATATTGGAGTATCTTAAACCCGCATTTCCCCCTGGTCCAGACATCATCGGTGAGGGGCATCAATCCGACATCAAAGGAATGAAGATCAGAGATCTCATCTTCCAGATTCCACATCTTGTTTTCCACGGGTATTTTATTGAAAGAGAGGAATGAGTCCGAAACAATTTTCAACCGAATGTCCGGGAAGGAGACACTTAAACGCTCTAATGCGCCCTGAATCAACTCCAAATACCGTATGGTAGAAGAACTTCCGAGCCAGCCAAGGGTAACGCATTCATCCTCCGGGTTAGTGTCCTTTATGGGGTAGCGCTCCATGGGAATGGGAGTGGGCAGGACACCAACTCTTTCTGTATAACGCCGTGCCCACGACATTAAATAGCTGTTGCCGGCTATGACCCGGTCAGCATTTCGTGCAGTTCGGGCAAAAGCCCATCTGCGCTTGAACGAGTAGTGATTGCCCCTCCATGTATCCCGAAACATTACGGCGTCATCAAAATCATAGACCAGTTTGCGGGCACTCCTTCTCAGCAGAGACAAGTCCCGATATGACAGCAGTTTCTTCTGGAGGAAGACGACATCAAATCCTTTCAGCTTCCCGAAGAGATCTCTCCTCTCTTTCCTGTCTCCGGGTATAATAAAGACTTCGGCATTCCAGTTCCGTTCTCGAAGGAAAGGAAGGTATTGGAGTACCCGATAACGGGCACTCGGCTTTTCGAGGCGGGTCACAAGAAAAGCAAGATTCATACTTTTTCCGCCACCACAACAATGGACTTTGCGAAATCCACATCAAGCAAGCGATGAATCCAGGAGAGGCCGTAGAGCCGCATTGCACGCCAGGGTTCAGATGCATTATAGACCCGATTGATCTCCTGAACATGGAAGCCGACAATCTTCAACAGCGCTGCGAGATCATCGTATCGGTAGGGAGTTTTATGATCGATGTCCCAGAATCGATTGGGATGATGAAGATTGGGCGTGGATACGATTAAAAAACCCCGGTCGTTTAAAAGACCGAAGAGTCTCGTCAGTGTTTTCAATCCTTCCTGGAAATCCAGGTGCTCAATCACCTCGGAGAAAATGATCATATCATAGGTCTGATGGATTTCCATCAAATCATAATAGTCGTGCTGCTGTTCACGGTCGACATCCATGGTCTGATAGAGTAAAGCCGGGTGCTTCTTCTTAAGACGATCCCCGAGTAAACGATCTGAAGCCCCCACATCCAGAACACTCGCAGGAGCGGGATGAACGGATGCGATCACATCGAAAAGTTTCTTCCTGACCGGCAGGGTATAAACCGACGGGAAGGCTTTCCGAGCCTCTTTACGGATACGTGAAAAGGTGCTCCAGCTCCAGTGACTGATACTCTTGAATTCTTCCTCTGCTTTTTTCATGGTTTCTTTTTCATTCATAGGGTTTTCTCATCCCAGGCTCGACAAGAGCCGAGCATAATTGGAAGCACATTTTTCAAGTGAATAGCCTTCTGCTTTTTCCCGGGCCTTTCCGGTCCAATCCTGCTTATGCGTCATAACTCCCCTGATCAATTTCGCCAGTCCTGATGGATCATCATAATTGTCCAGAACAAAACCGTTCCGTCCGGGTTCAATGATCTCTGCTGCACCATTATTCCTGGTTGTAATCACCGGTATGTCACAGGCCATGGCTTCCAGTACCACATTGCTGAATGAGTCGTAACGGGTCGGAAGCACCATGACATCAGACGCTGCGTACAGTCTTTCCATATCGGAACGCTTTTTCAAAAAGTGTATCTGGTTGTCTAACTGAAGTTTTTTTGCCAATGTCCGAAATGAGGCTTCACGGCCCTTCCCTGCAACCCAGACCATTACGCTCTGGTTATTCAGATGTGCAACAGCTTCAATCAATGTATCAAGACCTTTTCTGGAAAAATTATTTGAAGGGAAAAGAATGATAAAATCCTCTGAATTCGCATTCAATTCCTTTCTAACGGTCTCACGTTCTGACCTCAATCCAGGATGGAAACGGTCCAGATCCACACCATTATAAATCACCTCTATCTTGTCATGAGGAACCGGATAATATCTCAAAAGATTGATTTTCTCCATCTCTGAATTGACGACCACTTTTTTCAAACGGCCATGTGTCAGGATTTTTCTCTCAATCAATCTATTGGACCAGTAAACAGGATGGATGAGTAAATTTAAAAAACGTGAGAAAAAATATGGGTATTGTATGCTCAGCCAATGAGGATAGATGCCACCCCCCACCCGATAAATATCCACAGGGTAGACCTGTGTGATCCCCAGAGTATAATCAATATTCTCGTTCTTGAGGAGCTGCTGAAAACCGCGACAGAAAGACCAGACCTTCACAAAAGAGGGCTTCCGGATAAAGGAGATCTTTTTGTAAGGAACATCAGGTCCAAGCCCTTCTTTTACTGATCCGGCCCAGACCTCCACATCTATTCCTGCTTTGCACAATCCTTTCGCCAGATTGACTGTAAATTTCTCACTGCCTCCTGCAATCGTTGAAAGTTCACGCATAATCAGAGCAATCTTTTTTTTCAAGGAAATGCCCCAAACAAAAGATTAAATAGTTTCAGGTTCAAAGATAATCATCTTCCTAAACGCCCTTTGATATGATGCCTTTTTCGGGTACGATCAAGGATCTTTTTCATCCACTCTTTTCTCTCAAGCTGAAGGTCCGGATTCTCCTCCAGATAGGCATAAAAAAAACGGACCCGGTCGGCCCGTGAAATCTCCGGGGAAAGTGTCATGTTTATCTGAACCAGATTCTTGAACCTCTTTCGATCCGGGACCTTTCGGTAGATCCGGGTTCTCTCATTATCGATCA
>CAJICE010000161.1_pt1 | contig 34465 bp, 28 predicted proteins | sample 9199531 | NCBI WGS metagenome assembly CAJICE01 (sample SAMEA7708327, study PRJEB35096) | sediment metagenome | biome: marine neritic benthic zone biome [ENVO:01000025]; feature: sediment [ENVO:00002007]; material: shallow marine sediment [ENVO:03000034] sea grass bed [ENVO_01000059] ... | reverse complement strand
CCCCGATCTTGACCGGGGCAATAAACTGGGTATCGCTCCCCACAAAGACATTATCCCCGATGAGGGTCTTGTGTTTTGAAATACCGTCGTAATTGCAGGTGATGGTCCCGGCGCCGATGTTCACCCCTTTCCCCATTTCCGTATCCCCGATATAGGAGAGGTGATTCACCTTGGACCCCTTGCCGATCACCGATTTCTTGATCTCCACAAAGTTCCCGATATGAGCGGATTCCTCGATCACCGTGCCGGGCCTGAGGTGGGAGAAGGGGCCCAGTATCACCCGGTCGCTGATCCTGGATTCTGTGAGCACACAGAATCCCCGAATCTCAACACCCTCACCGATCTCACAGTTCACGATCCGGGAGTTGGGGCCCACAATCGATCCCGTTCCGATACGGGTCTGACCTTCCAGATAGCAGTCGGGGTAGATTGTGGTGTCTCTTCCGATGATGACATCCTTGCCGATATACGTTCTCGGGGGATCGATCAGGGTGACCCCATCTCTCATGTGCCGGAGATTGATCCGCTCTCTGAGGATGGTCGTGGCTTCGGCCAGCTGATCCCGGGAGTTGATCCCCATGACTTCCCTGGAGCTCTTGCATTCCAGTCCCGAGACCCTCTTCTGTTCAATCTGTGCAATCTCAATCAGGTCGGTCAGGTAGTATTCATTTTGAACATTCTCCTTGGTGAGTGACGTGATGGAGGTCCGCAGGAACTCTGCGTCAAAACAGTAGATCCCGGTATTGATCTCCCGGATCTTTTTCTGTTCCGGACCGGCGTCTTTGTCTTCCACAATTTTCAGAATATTGTCGGAGGGGGAACGGATAATCCGGCCGTACCCGGCTCCTGATCGGAGTTTTGTGGTCAGTAATGTGACGGCGGCACCGGTCTCATTGTGATGCTCAATCAAGGCATGAAGTGTCTCCGTCCGGAGCAGGGGGACATCCCCGCAGAGGACCAGAACCGGCCCCTGCAAGCCTTCAAGAGAGGGCATGGCCTGCTGTACGGCATGTCCTGTGCCCAGTTGTTCCTCCTGTAAGGCAAAATCCACGTCCGTGCCTTCAAGTTGCTTTTGAACCTCTTCGGCCTGATGACCGACAACCAGCACCGTTTTTTGGGCCCCGAGCTGAATCGCCAGTTCCACTGGAAAGAAGATCATGGGCCTTCCCAGAAGGGGGTGCAGAACCTTGACGCGGTCAGATTTCATCCGCGTACCCAGGCCGGCAGCAAGGATAATGACCGAACAGGGAGTCGGTTCGTTTTGGTTCACCCTACACCCTTGCTTTCTTCTACCGGCGGAATCATCCGGTCCGGCGGAGTGACCATGCCCGCAGAGATAAGCATCTTCATCCCTTCTTCGACCGTCATGTTAAGGAGGATAATATCTTGTTCCGGAAAGAGAATAAAGAAGCCTGAAGTGGGATTGGGGGTGGTGGGCACAAAGACGTTGACCATTTTGTCTTTGGTGATGCGCTGGACCTGGCCCGTGCTGTCCCCGGTGATAAATCCCAGGGAATAGATCCCCAGCCTAGGATATTCCACCAATACGACCCCCCTGAAATTGCTCTTCCCTTGCATAAAGACGGTGGTTACAATCTGTTTGATCGATGTATAAATGTTACGCACCAGGGGGATTTTGTGCAGGACCTTCTCGCCCAATCCGCCGAGTTTTCTCCCGATAAAATTTCTGGCAAAGATCCCGACGAGCAGGATCAGGGAGATGAGGAGGATAATCCCCATTCCAGGGATATAGATATCGAGGTAACGCTGAATCGGATTTCCGATCAGGCTTTCCATTGACTGGAGGAGGACTTTCAAGATCCAGTAGGTCAGGCCCAGGGGCAGGGTGACAAGCAGTCCTGTAATGAAATAGGCCCTCAAATAACCTCTGATTTTTTTCAGCATTAAGGTCTCCAAACCCCATGATTTTAAATGTAATCGAATAATTATAGGTAGTGCCGGGCCCTTTTGCAAGGCTTTTTTGGGAGGCCTTTCCATGGATCTCCATGACCGAGAGAGGGCTATGGAAAGGGAATGAAACCGAACACCTTGTCATAGGATAGGATCAAACCATTTTCCTTGAATTTATCAGGTTTTTTGCATATACTAATCACCGTTCAGAAATGATTAAGGGGGTTATGAGAGGAAAGTTTATTACTTTTGAAGGGATCGAGGGATGCGGAAAGACCACACAGGTGGATCTCGTCTGTGGTGAGCTCGATACTCGAGGAAAAAGCTATCTCAGGACACGAGAGCCGGGCGGAACCCGGATTGGCGAAGAGATTCGGAAAATTCTCCTGAATCCTCAGAACAAGGATCTCGCTGATATGACAGAACTGCTCCTCTATCTTGCAGACAGGGCGCAGCATGTGGCCGAAAAGATCCTGCCAGCACTGAATAAAGGTGTCTTTGTCATCTGTGACCGTTTTATGGATGCCACCCTGGCCTATCAGGGATATGGAAGGGGGCTGGAGTGTTCTCGGATATTGGAAATGAATCAGATTGCCACGGAAGGCCTCAAGCCGGATCGGACCCTTTTGATCGATCTGCCTGTTGAGAATGGCCTTGAGCGGGCGATGAAGAGAAACCATGAAACAGGTGTCACCCATTCCGAAGGAAGATTTGAAGAAGAAGAGTTGGTCTTTCACAACCGCGTCCGGGAGGGCTATCTGCATCTTGCTGAAATGGAGCCGAAGCGCTTCAAGATAGTGGATGGAAGCCAGAGTCCGGAAGAGACCCACCGGCAGATCCTTTCGTTGATTGATCCGCTTCTTTAGAGACAGCATTGTTAACGGGCACCCCCTAAATTATTATTACGACAGGATGAACAGGATTGAGATGATATGAAATACAATCATTCAATTATTTTTTTTCTAATAGAATCGTCAGGGATCTTCATTTTGAATCTCGGGGAATGAATAATCTTGAAAACATATGCAATATTAGAGAATTGCAGAGATGGACAGGAATATTTGTTGTTTTAACCTGTAATCCTGTCTAAAAATTTTTTCATTACGTAAGGAAACAGAATGCCCTTTTCGGATGTGATAGGACAGGACCGTGCCGTGGAGATTCTGAAGCGAGAACTTTCCCATGACCGGATCTCGCATGCCTACCTTTTCAGCGGTGCCGATCGTGTCGGTAAAAAGCATACGGCCCTTTGCTTTGCCATGGCGGCCCAGTGCGATCGTATTAAAGAAGATTCCTGTGGTGAATGCCCGGTCTGCCGTAAAATAGAGCAAGGGACCCATCCCGATGTGCGGATCACGACTCCTGTAGCCAGGACAAAAGGCGCCACAGAGAAGATCTATATCGACCAGATCCGCACCCTTCAGGTAGAGATCTCCCTTTGCCCCATGGAAGGGAAAAAGAAAATCTTTATTATAGATGATGCGGACCGCATGGTGGAGCAGGCAGCCAATGCCCTGTTAAAGACCCTTGAGGAGCCTCCGGGAGATTCACTTCTGATCCTGGTGACGGCCTATCCGGATCATCTCACTCCCACGGTTTTGTCTCGCTGCAGGGCCGTCCAATTTCGTCCATTGTCCGAGAGCGCTGTGGCGAGGATCCTGATGGAGAAGAAGGGCCTTTCAGAGGAGCAGGCGGTACGGATGGCCCGTTTTGCGCAGGGGCGGGGAGGCCATATCCCGGAAAGTGACGAGGAGGAGCTTTTTTCTCAACGAGACCGGTTTCTGGACTGGATGCACGGCTGTGACCTCCAGCAGATCGACTCCATTTTTGATGTGTCCGAGCGCTTTGCCGGGAATGCCAGTGAAGCCATGGATTTTGTAGAGTTCCTTCTCTCCTGGACCCGGGATCTCATCTCCATGAAGGTCAGAGGAGACAGAGGACCCCTGGTCCATGGCGACAAGGCTCCGGATCTGGCCGAGGAGTCCAGAACCCACGGCCTTTCAGAACTCCTGAAACGTACGGATATACTGGAAGAGGCCCTGGACCGGCTGAAAAGGAACGTCAATCAGAGGCTGGCCCTGGAGCAAGCCCTGGTTGAGATCGGCAGAGAGTAGAGAGACCCCATTACCGAGGAATAATGAGTATGGAAGAGAAAGAAAGGCAGGAAGAGCCTTCTCAAGAATATATGATGAAGATCATCGGTGTCCGTTTTCGCTCCGGCGGAAAACTTTACAATTTTGATCCCGGGGACCTGGATCTGAAGGTGGGGGATCTGGTGATCGTTCAGACTGAGAGCGGACAGGTTTGCGGCATGGCCGCTGGCGGGCTTCAGCAGGTCAGCCTGGACTATATCAAAAAACCATTGAAAAAAGTAATCAGAAAGGTCACAGATGAGGATCTGAATGCCCTCCGGGAAAACAGGATGCTTGAGCAGAAAGCCAGGAAGTATTGCTACGAAAGGCTCCAGGCCCGTGCGATGCAGATGAAATTAGTGAATGTGGAATACCTTTTTGACCGTTCCAAGGTGGTCTTCTATTTTACAGCTGACGGCAGGGTGGACTTCAGGGAACTGGTCAAGGACCTTGCGGCGCGCCTTCGTACACGCATCGAGATGCGGCAGATCGGAGTCCGTGATGAGGCGAAAATGATCGGGGGGTACGGGACGTGCGGAAAAGAGTTCTGCTGCAAAACCTTTGTCCGGGAGTTTGAGCCGGTCTCTATTAAGATGGCCAAACAGCAGGATTTGACTCTGAACCCGTCCAAGATCTCCGGTGCCTGCGGGCGGCTGATGTGCTGCCTGAGTTATGAAAATGCAAGTTACAGCTGTTTCAAGAAAGGCCTGCCCAAGCCGGGCAAAACCATTATGACACCTGAGGGGCCGGCCAAGGTCACCGCTCACAATATGATCAAAGAGTCTGTCACCATCCTGACCAAGACCGGGAGGTTTGTCAGGCTTGTCGAACCTCAGTTGGCCCGGTTGCGGAAGGGGCTTCCCCTGGAGAAAATGCCTGGTCAGGACCAAGCCTCGGAGATGCTGCCGCCCAGGGAGGCCGTGAAAGAAAAATCGGAAGCCGTCCCATCTGCCCCGCGTAGAAAAAAGCCTTCCAAACCTGAATTGAAGATAGAGAAAAAGCAGGAGGAGCCTCAAGAAGAAGTCAAAGAAGGCCTTTTGAGCAAGATCAAAAAGATTACCGGTGTGGACACGGGAGAGAAGGGGACTGAGAAGAAAAAGAGACGGAGAAGAAGGCGGCGCGGGCGTTTCAGGAAGAAAAGTTCCGGTACATCTTCCAAGGACTCGGACAAGAAAAAGGAATCATAAACACCCTTTAAAAAGCATACAGAGTAAACAGGCCGGATAAAGAGATTAAATAGAAATCAATCGATCATCGTGAGGAATTAAAATCCAACTCGAACAATCTCATCATCTGGAGATTCATCCATATGCCGAAGAGTTTTTATATCACCACGCCCATCTATTACGTGAACGATGTGCCCCATATCGGACACGCCTACACAACTGTGGCATCGGACACGGCGGCACGGTACAGGAAGATGATGGGTGATCGTGTCTTCTTTCTCACCGGGACCGATGAACACGGGCAGAAAGTTGAAAAGAGTGCAGCAGCCCAGGGAACTCTGCCTCTGGAACTGGCAGACCGTGTGGTCGTTCGGTTTCAGGAACTCTGGAAGAAGCTCGATATTTCCAACAACGATTTTATCCGCACCACAGAGACCCGTCACAAGGAGGCCGTGCAGGCGATCTGGAAAAAGGTGGCCGAGAAGGGGGATATCTACGAAGGGGAGTATGAAGACTGGTATTGTACCCCCTGTGAAACATTCCTCACGGAAACTCAGATGAACAAAGGGAAGTGTCCGGACTGCGGCCGTGAACCGGAGCGCCTCAAAGAGGTGAGTTATTTCTTCCGGATGTCCCGCTATGAAGAGCGCCTGTTGAAGCATATTGAGGAGCATCCTGATTTCATCCAGCCTGTGAGCCGCCGGAACGAGATCATCCAGTTCGTGCGGGGAGGGCTCAAGGATTTAAGCATCAGCCGGACCACGTTTACCTGGGGGATCCCGGTCCCCGGGGATCCCGGTCATGTGATCTATGTCTGGTTCGATGCCTTGACCAATTATATCTCCGCGATCGGCTATCCTTCGGAGATGGAGAATTTCAATACCTTCTGGCCGGCGGATGTTCATGTGATAGGTAAGGATATCCTCCGGTTTCATGCCGTGTACTGGCCCACATTCCTGATGGCCGCAGACCTTCCTCTTCCCAGGCAGGTCTTCAGCCACGGCTGGTGGACGGTGGAAGGTGAAAAGATGTCCAAGTCCAAGGGGAATGTGGTGGATCCCTATGAAATGGTGGACCGCTATGGGGCCGACCCTTTTCGTTATTTTCTTCTCCGTGAGGTCCCCTTTGGTTTGGATGGTGATTTTTCAGAGCAGGCCCTTGTGGGACGGTTCAACAGCGACCTGGCCAATGACCTGGGCAATCTTTTCAGCCGTGTGACCACCATGCTGGGAAAGTACTGCCAGGGAAAAGTGCCGGACCCGGGAAGTGAAAGCGAACTTAAGGCCCAGGCGGAGACCGTGATCCAACATGTGGACCGGCACATGAGCGGCATGGTCTTTCACAAGGCCCTGCAGGAGATCTGGGTGCTGATTAATGCTGCCAACCGTTATGTGGACCAGAAGGCCCCGTGGGTGCTGGCCAAGGACCCTTCCAGGAAAGATGAACTGGATCGGGTCATGTATGACCTGATCGAGGTTCTCCGGATCGTGACTTTGCTGATCACACCTGTGATGCCTTCCACGGGCCGGAAGGCCGCAGCCATGCTGAAGTTGTCGCAAGACTGGTGCGGGCCAGGAGAGCTTGTGTGGGGAAAGACCCCGCCGGGCAGGAGAATCGGCAAAGCCAAACCGCTGTTCCCAAGACGGGATCATGTCCCTTCCAGGAAAGATCATGCTGTTGCGAGCGAGCCTGCATCAGGACAAGAAGGAACAGACAGGGGGTCCGGGTATCTCCTTTCAGGATTTCACCCGCATGGATCTGCGTGCAGGAGTGATCCGCGAGGCTGAAGCCGTTCCCAAATCGAACCGCCTGCTAAAGCTCCTCGTGGATATCGGGGAGGAGCATCACCGGCAGGTGGTTGCAGGGATCGCAGAATATTATACGCCTGAAAAATTGATCGGCAAAGAGGTGGTGGTTTTGGCCAACCTGAAGCCTGCCCGCCTCATGGGGGTGGAGTCCCGCGGCATGGTCCTGGCCGTTGATGGAGATGTTGGACTGGTTCTCCTGGGATTTGACGGCCCGGTGACACCGGGGAAGAAGGTCCGGTAGGTAAGATTTAATCATTATTATCCTGGTCATAATCATAATCGTAATCTTAGTCCTAATCAAATTTCACAAAGATGACTTCACAAAAAAAGCGATTACGATTAAGAATATGATTAAGATTATGATTAATTTTCGGATTTCGGTATTCGGATTTCGAATTTGTTTGTAGTGTTATGTTGATCGATTCCCATGCACATCTGACCATGCCTCAATTCGATGAGGATCGTGAGGACGTTTTAAACCGTGCCCGGGAGGCGGGGGTAGACTATATCCTTACGGTGGGAGCCGAAGAGGCGGGCTGGCCTTCTGTGATCGATTTTTCAAAAACGTATGACCATCCGGGCATTGTCGTGTCCCTGGGTGTTCATCCCCACGATGCTTCCACATTTTCTGATGCCTCGTTGAAGCGATTAAAGTCGTCCTGCTCAGACTCCAGTGTCGTGGCCATCGGAGAGATCGGCCTGGATTACCATTATATGAACTCACCGGTTTCGGATCAGGTGAAGGTCTTTCGAAAACAGATCCGTCTGGCCCGGGACACGGGCATGCCGATCATTGTGCACTCCCGGAAAGCAGAAGTGGAGACCCTCAGGATTCTAAAAGAGGAAAAGGCGGATGAGGCGGGCGGAGTGATCCACTGTTTCTCCGGGGATCTGGAAATGGCCCGGGAGGCCCTTGCCATGGGATTTTTCATCTCCTTCTCGGGATCTCTGACGTTCAAGAATGCCAGGGGGCTGCGGGATATCGCCAGGCGTGTGCCCGTGGAGTATGTGATGATCGAAACCGACTGCCCCTACCTGGCCCCTCAGCCGGTACGGGGGAAACGGAACGAGCCTTCTTATGTCCGGTATGTTGCGGAGACCCTTGCGGAAATAAAAGGGTTGAATCCGGAGGATGTCGGACGGATCACCAGCCATAATGCCATGCAGCTTTTCTCCATCGGTTCCATGGAAACGGAAGGGAAGATCGCATACCGGATCCGGGACTCACTCTATCTGAATATTACCAACCGGTGCACCAATACCTGCGGATTCTGTGTAAGGAATTACAGCAATTTTGTAAAGGGGCACAACCTGCGGATCACCCGGGAGCCCACTGCTGAAGAGGTCATCCGTGCCATCGGGGAGCCCAAAGACTACCAGGAGGTGGTCTTCTGCGGATATGGGGAGCCGCTCCTGCGCCTCGACCTGGTCAAAGAGGTCTCCCAGTGGATCAAACAGAAAGGCGGACAAGTGCGTGTGAATACCAATGGGCACGGGAACCTGATTCACAAACGGAATGTCCTTCCCGAACTTCAAGGTTTGGTGGACGCCTATTCGGTGAGTCTGAATACCGAAAATGAAGAGACGTATCTGACCCTCTGTAAGCCTCTTTTCGGGCCGGGAACCTATGATGCGGTGAAAGTGTTTATTCAGGAGGCCCGGTCCGTTTCCAAGGTCAGTGTAACCGTGGTCAATCTTCCGGAAGTGGACGTGGAGGAATGCCGGAGAATGGCCGAGAAAGAGTTGCAGGTTGGCTTTCGGATGCGTTATTATGATGATGTAGGATAGTTTTTAGAGGATGGGTCTTTTTTAGGTTTTAGAACAAGTTAGAGGGTTTGCATGGCAGGAAGGATGATGACCGGAATCGCATTGGGATGGACTGAAAGATCGGTATGCTTCTTGTCTTTGATGTCCCATTCACTTTGATGGCGGGTTTCCTGGATGAAAAAGAAGAAAGCGAATGACCAGTGGAGCATCTATGACCTGGATCTTCTTGCCTTCGAGAGGATCCTGAAAAAGGCGTCTGTGGGGCTGAGACAGACCCTGTTCCTCCTTGACACGGAGGGTAATTTTCTGACTGCCCCGCCGCCTGAACGCCCTCCCTTCTGCAAGTATATCCTGGATCACAAAGAAGGAAGCTTCCGCTGCCGGGAGAGTCTGTGCAAAGGGCATCAGCGGGTGATGGAGGAGGGAAAGTCCTCAGTCTTCTCCTGTCACGCGGGGATGGTGAAGGTCACGGCACCGGTATGGGTCGACAGCCGGATTGTGGCTGTTTTGAACGGCTGCACCAGCCTGCTCCTCGATGATGGCAGCCCTTTTCCGCAGGATAAATATGAACGGACCATCAAGGATCTAACGGTTCCCCAGAAGGTCATGGATGGGATCAAAACGGTGACCAAGGAGGAAATCACCAGAACAATGGAACTCCTGGTGGCCATGGCCAACCTGATTGCCGAGACCTCTGCGGAAAACCTCAAAACCCTCCACCAGATCGATGAGGCGACCCGGCATATCAAGCGGCAGAACGAGAAGCTGATTGCCCTCTATGATCTGAACCAGATATTGCAGAGCCCTCTTTCGCTGGATGAAAAGCTTTTCGTGATCCTCACCTCCCTGACGGCCTCTCAGGGATTTGGATTTAACCGGTCCATGCTTCTTCTTTTAAATGAAAACATGTCACTCCTTGAGGGGAAGATGGGTGTGGGGCCTTCCACCCAGGAGGAGGCCCAATCGGTGAAAAAAAGTCGGACCTCCAAAAAAGAGGAGAAGACCCTCTTTGAGAAGATTCGCAAACAGGATATTCAGATTGCTAGCGAGGTCTCATCCTTTGATGAAAAGGTCCGGTCCCTCTCATTCTCTACGAGTGAAAAGAATATCTTTCCCGTTGCTGTGCTGTTTGAAAAGACCCCTGTCATTGTGCGGAACAAAGGAGAAGAAAAAGATCAGATCCATCCGGATTTAGGCAAGATCATGGGAAATCTCAGCCGGTTTGTCGCCATCCCTTTGATCGAAAACGAAACCCCCATCGGGGTGATTATTGCCGACAACCGGTTTTCCAGAAGAAAAATTGATAAAGACACTCTACAGATGCTCAGTATTTTTTCGAACCAGGCGGCCACAGCCATTTCCAATTCCAAGCTCTATTCCATTCTCCAGGAAAAAATCTTTCAGCTGGCTGAATCCAACAGACAGCTCCATAAAGCTCATACACGTCTGATGCAGATGGAACGGTTTTCCATCATGGGTTCAGTGGCTGCCGGTGTGGCTCATGAGATAAAGAATCCACTGAATTCCATTGTCATCTATCTGGAATTATTAAAGAACGAACTGGAGAAGGAGAAACCGGATACGGATAAAATCGCTGAGAAACTCAATGTTGTGGAGCATGAGATCGAACGTCTCTCGGACATGGCCTCGGAATTTCTATCATACAGCAATGTAGACCAGCTCACGACCAGTCCCATTGATATTCATATCCTTCTGCAACAGGTGATCCGGTTTATCGGGTACCAGGCAAAAGAGCATAACGTCACCATCAAGGAAAAGTTCTCCCCTTCTATTCCGGAGATCTCCTTGAACCACAAGCAGATGAAACAGGTCTTTCTCAACATTATTCTTAATGCCATTCAGGCCATGCCTGATGGAGGAGAGCTGAAGATCAGCACAGAGATGGCCAGGAACAAGGAAGACAAAATTCTGGTGACCTTTTCCGACACCGGTGTGGGGATCACAAAAGAGGTCCAGGCGCATGTTTTTGAACCCTTCTTTACGACTCGTAAAGGGGGAACCGGGCTCGGACTCTCTTTTGTGGACAAGGTGGTCCGGGATCACGGAGGGGAAATCGGAATCAAGAGCTCCAAGGGAAAAGGGACCCGGATTGACCTCTATTTTCCATTTCAAAATCAGATACTTGCAAGTCCGGAGAGCCGGAAGCCGAGGATTATCAAAGTATAGCCCGGATAAGCTGCCGTATGCGGCGTTACAGAAAATTTCCTGACTTCGAAATAGAAGGTGCCGGCCGGCCTGACTGGCGGCCTGCTTCAGCCAGAATAAGGGTGCCAGGCAGTTCTGCCTGGCACCCCATTGCTTACGGCGCGTCGTTGGCCTCTCATGGCGATCACTCATGCAATATCCTGGCTAGGATAATGCTTGAACTTGGAATTGAATCTAACTATACTTGTAGGGGCCGGACTCATCTGTCTCAAAGGATCATTTTCTACCTCCCCAGGAGGACTCAGGGACGGGGAGGGATCTGGAGTCTTGATGTGCCGGCGACAATTCCTGTTATCACCACCGAAGTGGAGATGAAAGCAAACAGGCGAAACCGCCGGAGATGGCTTCCCGGTTTGGGGAATCTCCTGCTTTCCTGATCCCTGTCACGGTGTATGCCTTACGGCACGGATACTGGACGTGACATGAGATAATGGTCTGCTGATGTATACACAATTTTACGGTCTCAAGGAAAAACCTTTTAAACTGGTGCCGGACCCCCGCTTTCTCTACTTGAGCGACTCCCATAAATCTGCGATCTCACACCTGCGGTATGGCCTGGATGAGCGAAATGGTTTCGTGGTGATTACCGGAGAAGTGGGTTCCGGTAAGACATTGCTTCTACGCGTGCTGATGAGAGATCTTCCCCGTACCACACAAGTCGCCAGGGTCATCAATACCAATTTTAATGCCAAGGAATTGCTGGAACATATCCTTAATGAATTTGGTGTTGAGACAGAGGACTATACCAAACCGAAAATGATCTCCCTGCTGTCCCAATTCCTCCTCAAAGCATTTTCCGAGGAGAGAGAAATACTACTGGTGATTGATGAGGCACAGAATCTCAGCATCGATGCTCTGGAAGAACTGCGCATGGTCTCTAATTTAGAGACCAGTTCGGATAAGTTGATTCAGATTGTCATGGTCGGACAGCCCCAGCTCCGTTCGAAATTGAACCTGGCGGATTTGGAACAGTTGCGTCAGCGTGTGACCGTGCAATACCATCTTCCGGCTTTAGGCAAACTGGAAACCTTCGGGTATGTCAGGCATCGTCTGACCGTTGCCCGGGGCGAGCCTGTAGAACTTTTTTCTGAGGCGGCTCTGGAAAAGATCTATGACTTTTCCGGAGGGATTCCGAGGCTGATTAATGTAGTCTCTGATGCCGGCCTCCGGCTCGGTTTCGTGGAAGAGAAAATCATTGTTGATGAGTACGTGATGGACGAGGTCATCCGGGAACTTCAGGAAATAGAGGAACCTGTAGAGGGCAAGGTGACGATACGACACGAGACATCAGCGCCTCTGGATCAGAACATTGTTGAACTCAATAAGAAATTTCAGAACCTGTACGATCAGATGCAGAAGATCTATGTGCATAAGGGTGAAGAGAGCCAGCTTGTTTACGAGAGATTAATGAATGTGGAAAAAGAGATGCTGGCCAAGGAGTCTCTTTTCAACCTGCAAGAGCGGGAGCGGATGATCTTTGAGAAGGAACGGGAGATCCATAATAAATTATCTGAAGTTTCCAATCGCCTGGATGAAGTCAATGCTTTAAAAGAGAACCTGGAAGATAAGAAGCTGGACGTTCAGGAAAAGGTCAAAGAGATTGATTACCATCTCACGATCTTACGGGAACAGAGAGGACTTCCACAGGGGAAATCTGAAACGGCGGCAAATATTAAAGCATCTGAGAGAAAGTTCAAGAAGAAGCTGATGCAGTTAGAGGGTGTGCAGAATAAACTGCAGACAAGGGAAGAAGAGCTGATCTTTAAGATGGAAGCCCTGAAAAATTTTATCCTCGAGCTGGAGAACAAAAAGGTCCTTCTGGACACCCTCGGACAGGATAAATCTCTGGAGGAGCGTTTAGTCGATCTCGAAAACCAGCAGAAGTCGGTGCGCCGGAATGAGGAAGAGCTGTTGTCTAAGATTGCATCTCTGGAGAAGAGCATCCAGTCAAATCAGGGCCGGCAGGCAATAACCGCTTCTTCTCATGAGGCAGTTCAGAACAGGACATTGTCGGGGCAGGATGAGATCCTCCTTGATCTGATAAACCGTGTAGACATACTGAAGTCCGATATCAATTCCCTGGAGTTACAAAAGGAAGTTTTTCATTCAATCGGTAAGGAAGAGAAGGACTATCAGCTTAGGAAGCATGAGGTAGAAGAGAGTCAATCCTCGATCAAAAACAAGGAAGGAAAACTTCTTGATAAGATTAATGGCCTGAAGGATTTGTTCAAGGTTGTTGAAGATAAAACCGACTCTGTGGATGCCCTGACCGACACCTTTGTGAAAAAGGAAAGAATCCTTGAAAGTAAATTGGACGAACTGAAGAATCTGATCTTGCGCGTTGAGGATAAGGAGTCGGCTGTCAAGAAAATGGGTAGCGGTTTCGTTCAGACCAAAGGAGAGGGTCAGGGACTTGATTTTGAGAAAGATGGGGTTGTTGAGGAACCGGTCCCGGGAAGACGATTCAACCAGCTCGTCAGAAAGATACTGAAAAATTCTTGAGCGACCTGTCTGGTAGACGGTAAAGTTTTTTAGGTAACGCATCTGTAACATCGAGTGGAGTGGATGGAATAGAGATGGAGATTGCAGGACTTCTTAAAGATATCTCCGTGACCAAGCTTCTCAAGCAGGCCGAAGCCGAGGAGCAAACGGGGACGCTCTATCTTAAAAGCGATCTGGGCATCGGTGAAGTCCATTTTGAAAATGGCCTCATTTACGCGGCAGAGTCCCCTTTTGTCAGGGAAAGGCTCGGTTACAAGCTGGTAGAGGAAGGGACCCTTCATTCCTCGGTTCTTTACCAGTCCCTGAGAGACCAGGAAAACCACCAGAGCCGTCTCCTGGGGGAGGTCCTGCTTCAGAAGAAGCTCCTTTCTACCGAGCGGGTCAAGGAGATTGTGGAGCAGCAAATCGAGGAGGCCGTCCTCCATCTTCTGGTATGGGAAAAAGGACAGTTCACTTTTGAGCGCAATGCGCCGCAGCAACCCCGGCATGTTCATATCCACCCGAATCAGCTGATCAAAGAGAAGAAGAAACAGACTGGCGGGAGCCATACTCTTTCGGGAAAGGGTGCGATGGAGAGGATACAGGCCCATCCCGATCCGCTGATCCATCAAAGGCTACACCAGGAAGTGAAGCAGACCCTTTTGAGGGCAAAGGTTTTTGAACCCCGAGTGACTGTCTTGATGGCGGAAGGGGACGCTAAATGGAGAATGATGGTCCAGGACGAATTGTCCAAGCATAATTTTGATGTGAAAGGGGTCAGCACAACAGAAAAGGCCCAGTACGAGATTAAACGCCTCCTCGGGAAGGGGTACAGCCCTATTGTGATCACCGATATCGATTTCCCCCGTCAGCAGAAGAATACAAAACTCATGGGCCTCGCATTTATGGAAGAACTGCATAAGAAGCATCCGGAGATTCCGATCATGGTTTCCACCTCTTATCCCATCTCAAATCTTCGAAGAAAAATCCTGTTTTCAGGAGGGACCTTCTGTCTCACCAAACCGGACCTCACGATTCTGTCGACCAAGAACTTTGAACAGATCTTCCAGGCATTTATCCACGAGCTGATCTACTGCCTGGATTTCAATATTCAACAGTACTATCAGGAGTATTTTAATGATCGGGCGGAAATCGTTAAGAATGATCTGATTGAAGATCTATTTAATGCCAAGATAGAGTTGATGCAATTTGGGGGCCAGGTTGTTGAGGATTTGAAATACCAGGAGACCTATTACCGCGTCAGTAATATGCTCGTTAGGGAAGGGAACGTAGATGGCGCCATTGAGACGGTGTTGAACCTGCTGACAGGGCGCTATGACCATATTGCTCTTTTCCTCTGGGGGGAAAGGTATTTGAATGGCTATATCGGCCAGTCTTCGAACCGTGCGGATTTCTCGGAGAAGATAAAAAAACTCTCCGTGGAATTCGGCACGATTCCTTTTCTTGAGAAACTCTACAAGGAAAAGGCGATCTTTACCGGTCCCCCTCCTGAAGACGCGGCCTACGCAGGATTTTTATCCAAGTTTCTGGAACAGAGGCCGGGATGGCATCTTCTCTATCCGTTGGAGGTGATGGGGAAAGTGGTGGGCCTATGGTATGCAGACAGGAAAGATCGGATCGATCGGGACCCTTATATTCAAGTCCTGATTACCCTTGTTAACCTGATCACATTGTCTTTGAAGATGGATATTGAAAGCCGTTGACCGGACATACCGTCCGTGGGCAATAAGGAGGATACCCCTTGGTAGAGGATGTATCAAAACAGAAGATCGGGGAGCTTTTAAAGGAACTCAAAGTGGTGGATGATCAGCAGCTGGCTCTGGCTCTGGAGGAACAGAAACAGACCAAGGAGCGACTGGGATCGCTGCTGATCAAGATGGGTTTTCTTACACCTGAGGATCTGGACTATCTGCTGGCCAGGCAGTTCAACGTCGCCTTTATCAGCCTGGAGCAATACCGAATTGACAGTGAAGTTGTCCACCTCATCCCTGAAAAATACTGCCGCGAACACAAGGTCGTCGCTGTTCAGCGGAACAACAAACTCCTGACTGTGGCCATGGCCAATCCCCATGATATTGTGGTGGTCAATGAGCTCTCCTTTATCACCGGCATGAAGATCGCTCCCGTGATCAGTGCAGAGATCTCCATTATCAAGGCCCTGGATACCTACTACAAGAAGACGGAGCCTGAAGTCAAGGATCTGGACTGGGAAGCGGAACTGGCGGCCACAGATGAAGTGGACATTGAGATCTTCAGGCGGGAAGATGAAGAGCTTACCAACATCGAGGATATTATCTCCTCATCAGAGGAGGCCCCGATTGTCAGGTTGGTAAACCTCATCCTCATGGCTTCTCTGGACAAGAACGCCTCCCATGTGCATGTCGAGCCCTTCATGGAGAGCCTGCGCATCCGCCTTCGGGTCGGCGGTCTCCTGTCGCAGTTGATCACGCCGCCCAGGAAGTATCATATCAATATTGTCAACCGCCTCAAGATCCTGAGTTCCCTGGATATCACCAAGCACCACATTGCCCAGGAAAACTATTTCCAGGTCCGGTCCCGGGGCCGCTTTGTAGATGTCAAGGTCTCCACGTTCCCCACACGGTACGGAGAGAGTGCAGTGCTGAGTCTTCATAAGCAATTCCAGAAAGCTCTGAACATGGAATCTCTGGGCATGAGCCCCGATGTGCTTCAGGAGTTCAAGAAGTTGATCTATTTAAAACGAGGTTTCCTCCTGATTGTAGGTCCCAATAACAGCGGTAAAACATCGACGCTTTACGCGGCCCTGAGCCATCTGAACACCTCGGATCGAAGTATTTATACCTTTGAAAACCCGATCAAGAACCTGATCGAAGGGATCTTCCAAGGCCAGCCCAATGAAAAAGCCGGTTTTACCTATACCGATGGCGTACGTTCCCTCCTTGCCCAGGACCCGGATGTGATGATGCTCGGAGATATGAACTTTGCAAAACCCATCGAACATTCCCTTCAGGCATCTTTATCAAGAACCTTTGCCATGGGGCGGCTCAACTACAACGATACAGCTGGCGCAATTCTTCACATTATGGATATGGGGATCCCGCCCTTTTTGATCTCTCAGGCCATTACAGCGGTCTTGAGTCAGAGGCTTGTCCGGAGAATCTGCCCCAGCTGTTCTGAGGGGTATCTCCCCCCTAAAAAAATTCTGGAAGAGATCAAACCCCTTACAGATTCGGAGGAAGTGACGTTTTATCGCGGGAAAGGATGCAAGGACTGCGGGCTGACCGGTTATCACGGGAATATCGGAATTTTTGAGCTTACCCTATTGAATGAGGAGGTCAGGCAGTTGATCCTGGACCGTGCATCCCGCAAGGAGATCCGGGATGCTATCCTGACGAAAGGAACGGTCTCTCTCTATCAAGATGCGATCCAAAAGGTCGTGCAAGGCGAAACCACATATGAAGAGATTCTGAATATTGCGGATCTGGAAGTGATGCGCAAGTCATGAGAAGGGAGATTGGCAAGCAGAAGCTTCGCTCCTCCTTGGCGGCCTATTTTCCAAGGATCTCACGGATCTTGTCTTTGAGTTCAGTCATGTCGGAACTCTTGACCAGATAGTGATCTGCGGCCACTGCTGAAAAATAGGTTTTATAAGAACTGTAGGCGGTACAGAGTATAACGGGCAGGTCATAAACGATCTCTCGGATCTTCCTCAAGGTCATGAGGCCGCTTTCACCGGGCATCTTAATATCCAGAGTCACCAGATCGGGTTTGATGCTTTTTACGAGTTCGATGGCCTCTTCACTGTTTGCGGCCGTGTGCACCTCATACCCTTCGTCCTCCAGCTCTTCTTTCATGAGAAGACGGATATGTTCCTCGTCATCTACGATCAGTATCGTTGCCATAACGGCCCCCTTTATTTCTGAGCTTTTTCCCATCGATGGACCAGATAGGGTTTCAACTCCTCGAAGATTAAGCACTGATCGGTGATCAGTTCTTCGACCTGCCGTGAATCCATGGTTTTTGTTTTCTCCACAAATGATGCCACCGCTGCAAAATAGAGCGGAATGAGTGCCTCCAGGATCGTGTTGCGATCTTCAGGCCGTTTATGAAAGGCCAGTGCGAAGTCGTAAACCGATTTCACCCAGATCTCAAAGGGCAGTTCAAAGTAACGGTCACGGATCTCGGAGACTTCCAGGACCTTATAATAGTTTTCCTGTTCCAGAATCTCCTGCCAGAACGTTTGATAGGCAGGAACCTGCGAAAGGAATGAGTGGATCAGGTTTTCAACATCCACGTTCACCGGTTTCGGGTTGACCTCGGTTTCGAAGCCAAAGATCGCTGTGGGCCGGCTTCCGCTGATCTGCACCCATGAATGGTCATACATCTCCATGAGTGTAAAGAGGGTTCCCACGACCTGATAAAACATCGGGGCGAGATCCTTTCCCGGGTCTTTCTCGTCGTGTATTTTTGCCCCCAAAAAGGATTGGCATATTTTATGATTTTCCTCAGTGGCAATGGTGGTCATCCAGATATCAATTCCGAACTTGGCGATGTCTGTTGCCCAGACATCTTTGGACAGGAGGCTTTCAGCCAGTTTCGGGGAAAAACCGAAATCCCCTCCGATGGGCTGACGGACTCTCCTTCCATAGAGTGCCCGCATCATGGGATAGGCGATGAGATTGGTGATGGTGCCGTCGTATTTGTGGCGGCTGTAGTAGGGAGTCACAAACCCGAAACCTTTCAGCAGGATCGGTGCAATTAAGAGTTCAATCCACTCCGGTGAGATGCTGCGCAGATCCGAATCCACCACGCTGCATGCTTTTGTCTCCAGCATTCGTGCTGCCTCCAGGATGGCCTTGATGGCCGAACCTTTACCCGGGCTCCCGCGATAATCGGTAACCACAATGTGGGGCTGTGAAGAAGGGGCAGGGATGAAGCTCCTCTCCAGATTGTCTTCAATGGGGAGTGCTTGAATCGATTCCTGAACCTTCCGGGCCTCTCCACCTTCTGAAATAAAGATCACCGCTCTGGATTCGGGAAAGTATTTGGCCAGACCCAGGAGACATGCCTGAACCACACGGCCGATGGAGTGGATGCTTTTGAAACTTGGAATTCCGATGAGGATGTCTGCCTGCCGAATCTTTTTCAGATCGGTTTTTACTCTTTTATCAAGGGCAGATTTAATCTTATTCATGCGGTAATATGTTTATGTTTTCTGTCATAGGTATATACGTGTTCAACCTTTACGGGTTCGAGAGACCTTCCACATCATAATTCGATTTTTCTGAAAATGTCAAGAGTTAGCCCGGATATGTCATACTCTTTACCGCCTCAAGAAAGCCATGGGGCCCAGCCCCCTTTGTGACGATGACTCGATCAAATACCGCATCTTTTTCAAAACGACCATCCAGTTTCCGGACCAGAAAGGGTGACTCCACTTCTTTCAGCATGGGGAGATCATTCATTGCATCCCCGACTGCAGCGGTCAGTAGTTTTGGATGACTCCCTTTGTAAAGGTTAATGAGTTGATGAACAGCCTTTCCTTTATCATATCCCCCGGTAATATGAAAAAAGCGTCCCCCTCTCGTGAGGGTGAGTCCCTTTTTTTGAGTTTCCCTTTCAAGGCAGTCCTGTATCTGAGCCGTCCGGTTCTGCAGGAGAAAAGGTTCATCAAACTCCCGCATCTGAGAAAGACGGGTTTCATCTTCTGAGAGTCCTGTCAGCTCCATGACCCGCTCCAGGGACATGGAGGAGTATCTTTCGATCAGGGCACCGCAATGTCGGGCCGCGATGTCGAGCGAATTGGAAAGGAGGTCATGGGGCTGGCTGCGCACAAGGTGCCAGAATCTGCCGGAACCCTCAAACCCTTCGGGTTTGTCCCAGGTCTCGGCGGGGACAAAGATCCCTCCGCCGTTTTCAGAGACAAAGGGATCTCTGTTTTCGAGTTGATCACGGATCCTCTCCATTTCGGCACGGGTCTTGCTGGAAACAAATACCACGGGAATGTTTAAGTCTTTGCAGAGTTTCAGTGCTTCAAGGGAGGGTCCGGGTTCATAGGTGTCATGGGAAAGGAGGGTCCCGTCCAGATCGGTGAAGATGATGAGCCGGGGTACGGGGCCTTTATACTTCCCGAAGTTTGTGTTTGAATTCTTCATCCTCTTCAAAGGGCTCATCCCACAGCTGGATCAGGTAGTCCTTGTTTTCTTCAAATTGAGCCGCCTGTTCTTCAACCACCTGCTCTGCCTCCTCCGAATCCATCTCCTTGGTGCGGTTGATAAAGGAGGCGACCCGGCCATAGTAGAGCGGGATGGCCAGTTCCAGAAGTCGGTTCCGGTTATGGGGCCATTTATGATACGTGGCGGCCAATTCGTAAAGAATGCGAACCCAGGTCTCTGTTTCAAGATGGAAGTGTGTGGCGGATAATCGAGCGGAGTTCTGGATCATTTGAAAGCATTCCGACGTAAAAATCTTTTCGTAAAACACACCGAAATTATTATACCCTGCCTTGAAACGGCCGATGAGCAGGTCCTTGTCCACGGTAATGGGTTCGGGTTTGACATTTCCAGGGGTGCCGAATATTTCCGTGGGGGTGGAGCCTCTGACATTTTTCCAGTAAGCCTCGTTCTGCTCCATAATGGAGAAGAGCGTGCCGATGACCTGTCGAAACATGGCGGCCAGGTGGGAGGCCGGGTCCTTGGCGTCGTGGATCTTCACACCCAGATGGGACTGGCAGATCTTGAAATCGTTGATCACCGTGTTGGTGGTCATCCAGATATCGATTCCGAAACGGGCCACATCCGTATTCCACACATTTCGGGACAGGAAGTAACGGACCGATTTCAGGGAAAAGGCAAAGTCCCCTCCGATGGGCTGGCGAATCCGCTTTCCATAGAGCGCACGGGTCAGGTTGTAGGCGATATTATTGGTGATGGTCCCGTCGTATTTATAGCGTGTATAGATGGGGGTGACACAGTCATAGCCGTGACTCAGCACGGGGTCCAGCAAAGATTTGACCCATTCGGTGGTAATGCTTCGCAGGTCCGAGTCCACGACCATACATGCCGTCACATCGAGAACGTTCGCTGCTTCAAAGATCGATCTGAGTGCCGTCCCCTTTCCGGAAGGGCCGCGGTAGATGCAGACGATTTTTTCCTGCCAGGGTTGTACCTCAAACTCTTTGGCCGCGTCCCGGGAGTCGTCTGTGGATCCGCCATCGGCGATCATGATCACCGATCGTTTGTCCCGGTAGTGGTCACGGATCCCATGGGAGACCATCTGGATGACATGGGCGATGGTGGTCTCGTTGTTGTAGCAGGGGATCCCAACCAGGATGTCCGCCCGGTCTATTTCTTCAGTCCGTTTTGCAGTGTAAGGTCGAAGGGACGTATTGTATTTCATATGATAGTGTGTACTCTTCAGGATTTTGGAATTCGTGTTTTGTAGATGGTTATCCGAGACAGAATAAATGTTCCTAGATAATATTATTGAAAGAATCGATGGTTATTTTTATTCTATTAAGAATTATCTTCCCGAACTGCCTCAAGCAGCTGCTCCGCAAAATTCGGGATGGCCGCAAAAACCCTGTTCCATGCGGGAATCTGGGGCGGCCCCAAGGGATCCTGGGTGATGATTTTCCCGGCCCGGCGAATGGCATCGGTGAAGACCTCCACGGCTCTCCCTTCCTCATGCCTGCCGTACTCCAGGCCGTTGATGATGGCATCCCAGTGATACCGGTCGATGGTATCCTGTGCGATCCGGAGGTAGGCGGCACAAAGGGTATTGAAGAATCCCTGGGAATAGACGATCCCTTCAGCAGACAGGGTCCGGAAGATGTTCTTCGCAATATCGATGGCCATCTTGTTCAGGCCTTTTTCAGGGTCTTCGGGGGAAAGTTCCTGGTGCTTATGATCGTAGTTTTCACAGAGTTCCACCTGACAGATCCGCTTCGCTGATGTGTTCCTGTAGACTTCCGCCAGGACCCCTACCTCCAGTCCCCAGTCTGCGGGAATCCGGTTAATCCGTGCCAGATCGGTGAGCATGGAAAACTCCCCGGCCAGGGGATAACGGAAGCTGTCATAATAGTGCAGGATATCCAGGTTCCCGACGGTTTTGATCAGGGCTCTTATCAATGGGGTCACGAAGAGACGGGTGACCCGTCCGTGCATCTTGTTGGTGACCCGGCTGTAGAATCCCTTGCAGAACTCAAAGTCCAGGTCGGTGGCAACCACTGGAAAGACCAGGCGGCCCAGGAGTTCCCTTGAATAGGTCAGAATATCACAGTCATGGAGGGCAATGACACTGCTCCCTCCCTCGGCGGTCACATAGCCGTAGGCCATCCATGCGCTTCTTCCTTTTCCGTCCGGTCCCGGATAAAGATCATACTCTTTCATCTGCTCATACAGGGCCTGAATTTTGGGGCCGCTGTTCCAGATGAGGATGGTACTTTGGGGGAGTACAGAAAAAAACTTCCGGGCTTCTTGGAACTCTTCCGCAGTTGTAGGGCCAAGGGTGACCACAACCTCCCGGATATATTCGATCCGGGAAAGCTCTTTGATAATCCCTTCCAGCGCCTCGCCCTGCAGTTCCGAGAAAAGGGAAGGGAGGACCAGCGTGATCCTCCTCTTCTTTGAGTGCTTCAGGAGTTTCTCTTCTAGTTTATTAAAGTCACTCTGTCCCAGACGGTGCAAGGTTGCAACCATTCCGGTCTGATAGAAGTCACTCATGAAGCGGTCCTATTTATTAGGTTGGATGAAATTAATCTTCACTTCTCGGATTGTCCGGGTCCGGTACACAGGCGTCTGTGGGGCATACATTTACACACTGGGGTTCATCAAAATGTCCTGCACATTCCACGCATTTTTTTGGATCAATCACATAGATGGGATCCCCTTCGGTGATTGCTTCCACGGGGCATTCGGGTTCGCATTCCCCACAGGCTACGCATTCATCATTGATCAAAAGCGCCATAATCATCCCTCCTGAAAATATTGAAAAAACTGTCCTTAAGGAAGAAAATCAGGAAACATAGCACATACATTACAGAAAAATCCTTTTCTGTCAAGTCTTATAGCATGAAATGACCACTCTTGTAGATCTGCCTGACATCCGGTCAAACAACCATGAAAAACCCATCTCTGCCATCGTCAACCTATCTTTTCTTTACCAGCTGATGAAACAGGCTGGATTCCCTTTTGAAAAAACCTTGAGTGTGAAACGTTTCTTTCAGACCCAGGAGTTCATAATCGAGATGATGGCAGAGCTCGTGAAGGACGGTGCGAAGGAATGTCTTAAAGGCCACCACCTGCTTTCTTTGGGCTGTTCTCATCCAGACTGTGATCTGATCTGATTTCTCCTCAGTGACCGGTTGATAGAGTCCCTGGAGTTCTCCCCAGTTATGAGAAGGACGCTTTTCCAGAACCTTGACTTTGAGAGACCGGATTTTGAGGGTACCGATGATGGATGTTATCAGCTGTTGAGTGGCTTTCTGAGTGAGACGGCGATCTTCTGAGGCCAGGGCATTCTCTATCTCCTCCACCAGGGGGTGGAATGATTCAGTTTGTGGCAGCTTAATGGTTGAGATCCTGTCACTTTTTAGATAGATCTGTTGTTGTGTGCGGGAGAGTCGCTTGAAGTAATCAAAGGGCAAAACAGATCCTTTCAGATCTCTCGGGATCTACGCGGCCGATGAGTTGTTTTTTTTCCATATTTTCCGAACCATCCCCGGCCCGTGCCGATCGATGTTGCCGATCTATCCGGTACAGGCCCATTTTCTTTAAGGATGACTCCTCTCTGAAATGACCAGAAGAATAGCAAATCGTTATATTGCCTGCAACAGGTTTTGTTTATGGCCTGGAGGATGGGATTGTTTGGAAGTTTTATCAAGAATATTCAGAAGGTTAGATCGTCTAAGCATTCAAGGATCCACGGTGCAGGGTGAGGGTGAGAATAATTAATTGACATAACTATTTGTAATCTTTATACTATAATGTCTATGATTTGATGAAGCTCGTAAAGGAATGGTATTCTCTTAAAACGCTGTACAATAGACGGCAAAGTAAAATGCGGAAGACTCCAGGGCGCGCACATCACGAGGAATCTGCGTTTACTTATTGCGGCACCGCAGATGCACTTTTACCGTCAAGGATTGAGTGGCTGAGAAAGGAGTCAATGGGGTCATGAAAAGGTATTTATCATTTATTGCAGTCCTGTGGCTGGTGTTACAGATCGGAATGTCAGGCGCCTTTGCATCAGGCCCGAAGATGGAACTGGATGAAGAGACGTTTGATTTTGGAACCATCAAGCAAGGGGAAAAGGTGACACACGAGTTCATTTTCAACAACAAGGGAGACTCGGATCTGGTTATTACGGATGTAAAGACGTCCTGCGGGTGTACAGCTGCTGTGACCTCATCCAAGACCCTTGCCCCCGGTGATTCAGGGACCCTGAAGGTGACTTTTGATTCCAAGGGGCGGAGCGGCCCACAGACCAAGACAGCAACCATTGTGACCAATGATTCTGAGAATCCCAGGGCGGTGATCCGGATGACAGGTAAGGTGGATCCAGGCAGCCAGCCCCTTATCAAGATTCTGCCGAGCACTCTGGATATCGGCGTGGTGGAACCCGGTGGATCGATTTCAAATGAAGTGACCATTACTAACACGGGAACCGCCGATCTTGTTATCGAAGGTTTTGTGGGGCGGAACCAGGTCACGGTCAAAGGTCATTCCCAAGAGGAGAAGAAGACGCTCAAGCCGAATGAATCGCTTAAGATTGATGTGGTGTCCACGCCGGATAAGGCTTCGGGAATTTACCAGGGCTACCTCCAGATTCGTAACAATTCTACACAGAGAGTTGTAACATTGCCTGTTTATGGTTATATTAGTGATCGGTATATGTTGAAACCGGACAAATAAACAGGTCTGTGCGGTATATGTAATAAGGAATGACCAGACATGGCCCTCTTCGACCTCTATGAGAGGCGGATCAATTATTTAAGAATCTCTGTCATTGACCGTTGTAATCTGAGATGTCTTTATTGCATGCCCGAGCAGGGCCTCAAAACCCTCCCCCATCAGGAAATCCTCACCTATGAAGAGATCATCCGGGTGGCCGAGTATGCGGTCCTTAATGGGATCACAAAAATCCGGATTACAGGCGGAGAGCCTTTGATCCGAAAAGGGATTGTGGGACTGATTGAACGGCTTCACCGAATTCCCGGTCTGGTGGATATCAGCCTGACCACCAATGGAACCTTACTCGAAAAATATGCCCATCAGCTTTTTCAGGCCGGTGTTTGCAGGATCAATATCAGCCTGGATACCCTTGATCCCGAACGGTTTCGAACCATTACGCGGCGGGACGTCATGGATGATGTCTGGGCCGGGATCCGTAAGGCTGAGGCCACGGGATTTGATCCGATCAAGCTAAATGTTGTGGTGTTAAAAGGGGTGAACGATCATGAGATCCCCGCGTTTGTTCAGCTGGCTAAAGAAAAACCTTACCATATCCGGTTCATTGAGTTTATGCCTACCGGGGCCGGGCCCTATCAAAAAGAGCATTTTATCCCGACCGCCAAGATCATTGAACGGGTCAGAAAGGTTGCCGGAATCTCGTCTCTCCCACCTCATATCAATGATGGACCGGCCAAAAGGTATAAGCTTGAAGGGGGGAAAGGATCCATCGGATTCATCAGCCCTGTGAGCAGCCACTTTTGTGATACCTGCAACCGTTTAAGATTGACCGCAGACGGTAAGTTGAGAAGCTGTCTCTTTTCAGACCAGGAGATTAATCTCAAACCGATTCTTCGAAGCGGAAGCAGGGATATCGAGGCAGACCTGAAACAGCAGTTTCAGCAGGCGCTCAGCACGAAACCCGCCGGCCACAAGATCAACTCCGACAAGATCCCGCCTCTGGGCCGCACCATGTCAGGTATCGGGGGATAACCCCGGGCCCGCCTTGTGGATATATATCCGGGTTAAGGATACCTTCATCAATCTTTACGGTGTCCCGGTTTCTGCTGAATACTGTGAGCCGTAAGAAAAAACCTGTTGTTTGGAATCTCAAAATATGAAATAATATCAGAATTATAACAGTATGAAAATTAAGGGTGTTTCGTGAAACGGACCACGGTCTTCATCGTCGTTTTATTGCTTCTCTGCGCAGTCATCCTCTTTGTCCGCGGGCAATTCCTGAAACATGAGATCCAGGAAATCAGGGACCATGTCAGGGCTGAAGAGCTGCACCGGATAGAAGGGGATGACCGATTACAGAAACACCTGGACACGATTCTGGAGGATCTGCTGAGACAGGTCGGATCCATGGATCAGGAGATCCGCGAGATGACCGGCCGGCATGATCTGGAGAAACTTCTTCCCGTAGATTATGTCGAGCGTGTGCAGGAGGTTATTGCCGATCAGATTGACGAACTGGTGGATCAACAGCCGGTCTTTGGTACGGTATGGGAGATCCTCTCCATCCGCTTCTTTTCACCGGATATTATCGCCGTTCAATGCAGGGATGGAGAAATACAGGGCACCCTCCTGGTCTTGATCTATTCGGAAGACAAAGAGACTTACATCGGTGAGGTCCTGTACTCCGACATCAAACCCTGGGCTGGGTAGTCCTGTGCCTGTAACCACATTTCAGGGATATCGCATACATTATCGGGACAAAGGAAAGGGAAGGCCGGTTTTTCTGATTCACGGCCTCGCCGGTGCGTCCGGTTTCTGGGTCGACACCCTGGAGGCATTGCCTCAGGGTTTCCGCGGACTCGCTCCCGACTTGCTCGGTTTCGGGGATTCGGAAAAACCCAGGATAGAGTATTCGATTCACGGACATGCAGAGATGGTCAGGAACCTGGCCGGATCCATGGGGGTTCCCGAATATGATCTCATCGGGCACTCCATGGGAGGGATGGTCGCCCTGCTGGTCGCATGTCTCAGTCCGGAGAGGGTCGGTCGGCTGGTTCTTGTGAACATGCCCGTCTCCGGGGAGCGGGCCCTGCACGGCAGAGGCCGCATCGGGGCGACGTCTCTAGGCATTGCCCTGGTTAAAGTGGGTCTGCAAATCCCCTGGTTTCTATGGATGCTCCGCCGTGTGAGGAGATACTATTTCGTACTCGATCCGCGGTTCACTGCGGATGCCAATAAAGCGCCTGCCTTCAGTTTGAACAGTCATGCGAAAGCTCTTCGCCGGACCGATTTATCCAAGAGGCTCAGCGAGGTGACTGTTCCAACACTGGTGCTCGGTACGGACAAGGATGGAATCGTCCGGCCTTCGGAATTTAACCTGGCCGCTCAAGGGATACCCGGGGCAAAACAGGTCTGGGTTCGGGGTGCCGGCCACTGCCCTACCCTTGAAAAGCCTGAGGAGAGCCATAAGGCTATTTTTGATTTCCTGAAATCCTGATGCCAATCCAAGGCCTTTAAGGGGCCAAGGGGTCTAGGGTTCAAGGGGTCGAGTGAAAGGCCTGGGAAGAATATAAGGAGTTAAAGGGCCAAAGAAAAGGGGACAAAAGATCAAGTGATTATTTCCCACGGATTTTATGCTTTTGCATTTCACTTGAATCCTTGAACCCTCGAATCCTTGAACCCTTTATTTATTGGAAGGTATGCCATGAAAGAGAAAATCGCCGTTATCGGTGCCGGGGCATGGGGAACGGCCCTCGCTAATCTGCTGGCCAAGAAGGGGCATACCGTCTCTCTCTGGGTCTATGAGGAGGACCTGGTCAGAGAGATTGGGGAGAAACATGAGAACAGGATCTATCTTCCGGATGTCTCTCTTTCCCGCAAGATCATTCCTTCTTCCATGCCCGAAGAAGTGTGTGGCGGATGCGGGACCTATCTGATTGTCACGCCTTCACATGTGATCCGGGAGGTCACCAGAAGTTTGTCAGCATTTATTTCCGGTGATTCTCGTGTGGTCAGTGCCACCAAGGGGATCGAGAACAACACCCTGATGACGGTGTCCGAAATTCTTGCTGAGACTTTGCACCATATCCCGCAAAAGAATTTTGCCTTTCTTTCCGGTCCGAGCTTTGCCAGAGAGGTGGCCCGGGAACTTCCCACGGCAGTGACGGCGGCGTCCCTGGACAAGGAAACGGCCACCTATGTCCAGTCCCTGTTTGCCACTCCCTATTTCAGGGTTTACACCACTCCGGATGTGGTGGGAGTGGAGCTGGGAGGAGCCGTGAAGAACGTCATGGCCATTGCAGCCGGGATCAGCGACGGCCTCGGTTTTGGCAACGATGCCCGTGCGGCCCTGATTACCCGCGGATTGACAGAGATGTCCCGCCTTGGAACAGCCATGGGGGCTTCTCCCATCACCTTTATGGGATTGGCAGGGATGGGCGACCTGGTCCTGACCTGTACCGGTGATCTGAGCCGGAACCGGACGGTGGGGCTGAAACTCGGACAGGGAAAGTCCCTGCAGGAGATTCTTGAGAACGAAAAGACCGTGGCCGAAGGGGTGCGCACCACCCGTTCTGTTTACGATCTATCCAGGAAATACAAGATTGAAATGCCGATTACCCATCAGGTCTTCCGGATCCTGTATGAAGGAGCCCGTCCCAGAGATGCGGTGTACGAACTCATGAGCCGCTCCCCGAGGGAGGAAACAGACGCGTTCGGTGATGGCAGCAGGAAGGAATGGAATTAGACGGCAAAGGGTTGACGGTTCACGAGGCGGTTGATCATGACACCTATCGAATTTTTTCGGATCTGTATCGGCCTTTTTGGAGGGGTGGGACTCTTCATCTACGGCATGAAAACCGTGGGATGGGGGCTGCAGAAAGCCGCCGGAAAAAGGATGCGGAACATCCTGAGCACTTTGACCAATACGACTGTGAAGGGAACGGTGATCGGCGCTCTCATGGCCGGGACCATACAATCTTCCAGTGCCGTAACGGTCATGCTGGTAGGGTTTGTGAATGCCTCACTCATGACACTGACCCAGGCCCTGGGGGTGGTCTACGGGGCCAATATCGGAACCACCTTCACGGTTCAGCTGATTGCCTTCCGGATTGCCGATTATTCCCTCCTCCTGGTGGGAACAGGTGTGTTCTTCATTTATATCAAGAGGAACCGGCATGTACAGTATCTGGGGCAATCCCTTCTCGGTTTCGGGCTGATCTTCCTCGGGCTCCAGATCCTCTCAGATTCAACCGAACCGCTCCGTTCATTTCCGCTTTTCGTGGAGACCATGGCCTCCCTGGGCACCCATCCCCTGGTCGGGATTGTGGTCTCTGCTATCTTTACAGGGATCATCCAGAGCAGTGCCGCGACAATCGGCATTGCCATGGTACTGGCGGCCCAGGGCCTTCTGGATCTGGGTGCCGTCATCCCCATTATCCTGGGGGCGGACATCGGGACCTGCAGCACTGCGCTCCTTTCGAGTATCGGATCCTCTCGGGAAGGGAAACGGGTTGCCGTGGCCCATCTCCTCTATAATCTTATCGGTACCGCGCTGATCTATCCCTTCATGGGCCTCTTTCGCGAGGGCATCCTCCTGCTTTCCAATCCATTCACCACAAGCATCTCCCGGCAGATTGCCAATGGACATATGCTGTTCAAAGTCTTCAATACCATGATCTTCCTGCCGTTAACCGTCCCTTTCCGGAAGCTGATCATCGGTATGATTCCCATTGTCCCGGAGTTGGAACGGCGCTTCCAGGTCCGTTACCTGGACGAGAAGGCACTGGAAACTCCGGAGATCGCCCTGGACGAGGCCTACAAGGAGGCGGAGCGGATGGGCCGGCGTGTTCTGGAAATGATGAAGAAGTCCATTGTGGTCTTTAAGACTGGAGATGATTTCCTCCGGGAGGAGATCAAAAAGATGGACAATGAAGTCGACTTCCTGGACGATGCCATTACCCGGTATCTCACCACACTCTCTCAGGGGGATTTGACTGAGGGACAATCGCAACAGGAAGTCTCTCTCTTCTATATTGTGGACGATCTGGAACATATCGGTGACCTCATCGATAAAAATCTTATGGAAATGGCACGGAAAAAAATCGATCTTAGACTTCGCTTTTCTGTGGGAGGAGAACAGGATATCATATTGATGCACGGTCAGATTTATACGAACCTTCAGATGGCCGTGGAAGCCTTTGTGAAGAGTGATGAAGAGTTAGCAGGGAAAGTCATTCACCAACTCCCCCGTATCGAGAAGTTAGAGGCCGATCTCAGATTCGCCCATCTCAAGCGGCTTCATGACGGGCTTCAGGAGACCATCGATACCAGCACCATTCATCTGGACGTTATCAGCAATCTCAAGCAGATCAATTCACATGTCGCCAGCATTGCCCAGGTCGTCGCAGGAGAAATCTGAAACATCTGCAATGATTGAATAGACGCGTGTCTTGAACATCATGTTAAAAACAGAGGATAGAGGAGAGGACCATGAACCAGAAAGATCTGAGAACGCTCCTTCAGCAGCTCGTAGACGGCAAGGTTTCGGTCACCCAGGGGATCAAAAAGCTCCGGGACCTTCCCTACGAAGGCCTGGGGTTTGCCCATGTTGACCATCATCGAAGTTTAAGGCAGGGTGCACCGGAAGTGATTTTCTGCGAGGGGAAGGCCGTGAATGAGGTCCTTGCCATTGTGGAAACCATGCTGGGTAAGGGGCACGATGTCCTGGCGACCCGAGCCTCCAAAGAGCTTTACAGAAAAATAAAGAGTAAAGAGAAGAGGGCCGTCTATCACGAACGCTCCTGTGCCATTGTCATCCAGCACAAGAAGAAAAAGCCAACCACAGGGAAGATCCTGGTCCTCTCTGCCGGGACATCGGACATTCCCGTGGCCGAGGAGGCGGCGGTAACCGCAACCATGCTGGGGAGCCGGGTGGAGACCCTTTATGATGTGGGTGTTTCGGGAATCCACCGGCTTTTTGATCAAAAAGAAAAAATCCTTGAGGCCCGGGTCTTGGTGGTGGTGGCCGGGATGGAAGGGGCGCTGGCCAGTGTGGTCGGCGGTCTGGTGGACAAGCCGGTCATCGCCGTGCCCACCAGTGTGGGATACGGCGCAAGCTTCGGCGGCGTGGCCGCACTGCTCACCATGCTCAATTCCTGCGCGTCAGGGATAGCCACTGTGAATATTGACAACGGTTTCGGCGCCGGCACCATGGCCCACCGCATCAACCTCCTCGGAGAATAAATTAGGGACAGCCCCCTATTTTTCAAAAAACAGAAAAATAGGGGGCTGTCCCTAACTTATTTGTCCCTATTTTATTCTTGGCCGCCCTCTCTTCTTTGGCCGTAAGTTCCGCTGAACACTCTTTTCCAACCTTACGATGAAACCCTCGCTCCCCAGCGGCCGTCCCGTGGATGTTGCCTTACGTATCAATTCCTCATCATTTTTCCGATCTTCATTCAGGAACCACGCATAAGAACTTCGTTCGTCCGGTGTTAGCCATTCATCTCCTGAAAGAACCTTATCCGACCATCCGTAAAGATGGGTTCGCGCGCTTGACCACCTGTAGTCAACCGCTTTTTCGACCATCCCTGCACCCACGGGATTTCGCTCAATATATCGTGCCACCGACCAGAGATATTGGTTTTTTTCGACAATGCACGAGAAGAAACGGTTCTGCCAGATCCTTCCCGATTTTTTAAACTTCCGATTCAAATACTGGGTATAGACCATACTGCTCAGCCCCATGCAATTGGCCATAGAATCCGGTTCCCTGGGGACAGCAAGGAGGTGGACATGATTGTTCATCAGGCAATAGGCCCATATCTCCATACGGTACTTTCGGCTGTAGTGTATGAGGCTCTCCAGGTAATAATTGCGCCCTTCATCGTCAAAAAAGACCGGACTGCGGTTGTTCCCCCGCTGGGTCACATGATGAGGATAATCCACAACCACAACTCGTGCTATTCTCGGCATAGCAGTCTTTTGAACATTTCTCAATAGGTTGAAAAAATAGGGGAGTGTCCCTGTTTTAGAGCGGTGGAAATCTAGCAGGTATCCTACTAGATAACAGGTGTTGGGTACCGGGTCAATAAAAATTTAATAGGGGAGTGTCCCTATTTTTCTTGTCTTGACTTTAATGCAGCGTTTGAATTATATTTCTTAGTTGTCCTGAATTGCTTTTAAAGTTCAAACCTTAGAGAAAATTTCCCGCACGATCGCGAGACGAGGAGAGAGATCGGCATGCTTCGAGTCTTTAATACTTTGACAGACTCCAAAGAGGAGTTCGTCCCCCTCCATCCGGGGAAAGTGGGAATGTACGCCTGCGGTGTCACGGTCTATGATCACAGCCACATCGGACATGCCCGGGGGGCGGTCGTCTTTGATATGATCCGCCGTTATTTGAAATTTAAAGGGTGGGAGGTTACCTATGTCAGGAACTTTACCGATGTGGACGACAAGATCATCAACCGGGCCAATGAGGAGGGGATTTCCTGTGAGGAGATTGCCGAACGATATATCGGGGAATATGAGAAAGACATGAAGGCCCTGGGTGTGGGCGATGCGGACATCGAGCCCAAGGCCACTGAGCATATTCCTGAGATCATCGCGCTCATCGAACAGCTGATTGAAAATAAAATCGCCTATGCCTCAGAGGGGGATGTTCTTTTTGCCGTGGACCGCTTCGAAGGATATGGCAAGCTTTCAAAAAGAAAACTCGATGAACTGCTCGCCGGGGCCCGGGTTGAGGTGGATGAAAAAAAGGAGAATCCTCTCGATTTTGTGCTGTGGAAGAGCTCAAAAGAGGGCGAACCGGCCTGGGAGTCTCCCTGGGGGCCGGGCCGTCCGGGGTGGCATATTGAATGTTCGGCCATGAACCGGGCTATTCTCGGTGATACCATTGATATCCACGGCGGGGGTAAGGACCTGATCTTTCCCCACCATGAAAATGAAATTGCCCAGAGCGAAGGGGCCACTGGAAAACCTTTTGTGCGGTATTGGCTCCACAACGGATTTGTCAACATTGATCAGGAAAAGATGTCCAAGTCCCTGGGTAATTTCTTTACCATTAAGGAAGTTCTGGATCAGTTTAATCCCGAAGCAGTCCGTCTATTTCTCCTTTTCACCCACTACCGAAGCCCCATCGACTTTTCAGACCAGAATCTCAAGGATGCTGAACGGGCCCGGCGAAGGGTTTACAACCTGTTGCTGGAAGTTGACAGGATTCTTCAGGGACAGGAGGATAAAGCAGTGTCCGAAGCCGCAGAGGGGCAGCACTATGCATCGGTTCATGAACAGATAAACGAGATGATCCCCCGGTTCGAGGAGGCCATGGACGACGATTTCAATACTGCAAAAGCCCTGGGCAATCTTTTTGAAGTCGTCCGTATCTTGAATGGTTTTTTAAAAGAGACGGTCGGTCATGGAAAAGTGGAGGCCTGTTCAATCCTGAGAGAGTTCAGGAGGAGCCTGCATACCATCGGTTCTATTCTGGGTCTCTTTCTCGATCCGCCGGAGCAGGTGTTGAAGACAGCCGGTGATAGCGAATCTCTGGACAGGGAAGAGATCGAAAAGATGATCGCCATGCGAATCGAAGCGAGAACAACGAAAGACTGGGCAGAAGCAGACAGGATACGGGAAGAATTGGCGGAAAAGGGGGTTATACTTAAAGACCGTCCTGACGGGAGCACGGATTGGGAAATGAAGCGTTAACCCGGATATTGCATGAGTGAATCTATTACGAGGCCGCATGTGGCGCTTCTACGGCCTCTCATCACGATTACTCATGCAATATCCGGGTTAACCCCGTTATAGAACAAGATTTTAGCTGAATAAACAAGACCTTTACGTAAATGGCGTTTCGAGAATGAAAAACGAGACGATCGCATCAATATAATGTAATCATTGAACTATTTCTGCAGCGTCTACTGTATGGCGCTTCTCATTCATCATGGGGTTAAATGTCCGAGTATATCTATGGCATCCATCCTGTAGAAGAGCTGCTCTCCTCAAAAAGCCGGACCATTGAGAAAATTTGGATCCAGAAAGGTCTGAAAAGCAGACGGATTCAAAAACTCGTGGAGTTGGCAAGAAAAGAGACCCTTGAGATCATTTTTGAAGATCGGAGTGTCATGGATCAGCTTGCCCATAACTCAAAGCACCAGGGCGTAGTGGTTAAGTGTGTCGGAAAAACAACACTTTCACTGGATGATCTCCTTGAAATACCATCCAGATCTGGCGAAGATCCCTTCTTTATCATCCTAGATCAGGTGGAAGATCCCGGCAATCTGGGCGCTGTGATACGGACCGCTGCCGCTGCAGGCGTACACGGCATGATTCTGCCCCACCGGGGTTCTGCCCCACTGGGCGGCGTGGCATACAAAAGGTCTGCGGGGGCACTGGACAGGGTGCCCGTGGCCAGAGTGACCAATCTGGTCCGCTGCATTGAGACCCTGAAAGAGAGGGGCGTATGGGTCTTCGGTGCCCATTCTCGCGGCGGGAAAGATTATACGGATCAGGACCTTTCAGGCCCAGTGGCGTTGGTGGTCGGCGGAGAGAAGGGATTGCGAAGACTGGTGGCCGAATCCTGTGATGCCATGGTCTCCATTCCCATGAAAGATGGAACGGAATCGCTGAATCTGTCCGTTGCGGCAGCCCTGCTCATCTATGAGGTCTTCAGGCAGCGAAAAAAAGGTAGGTAAAAGAGGAATAAAGTAATTTTTTGCTTGAAATTTCATTTTATTTGATCTACTCTACTTCTTTACTTTATTGATATATTGCCTATTATAGGGTGATTTTATCAAAGTGTCATAGTACGCCATTCTTTTGTGTTCTTAATGAGTTGAGTTTACAAGAGGGGAAAAGGGCTTGCCGATGTAGCTCAGTTGGTAGAGCAACTGATTTGTAATCAGTAGGTCGTCGGTTCGACTCCGGCCATCGGCTCCACATAAGAAAGGGAATTGGAAATACGATAATAAAGACGTACACCCGGGGGAGATGAGCGGCATCTTCATATTTTAATCTCCCCATTGACATTTGATGTTTTTGCGGGGAGGTTCCCGAGT